>JAABUK010001010.1_pt1 | contig 55806 bp, 62 predicted proteins | sample 5559141 | NCBI WGS metagenome assembly JAABUK01 (sample SAMN10711869, study PRJNA513367) | rock metagenome | isolation source: Antarctica rocks | place: Antarctica: Victoria Land, Pudding Butte nord | collected 2016-01-03 | reverse complement strand
CTCGGAACAACGCCCATAGCGCTACCGGCCCGCGGTTTAGTTCAATCCGGCTTCAATGAGGTCGCGCCCCCCGCGTGAGGCTCAGCGTCGTCAACGTCCCGCGACCTCACAGAAGCCTCTAGATTCCAGGGTGGAGGCCGACGTGATTCCGGCCGGGTTGCCGGTGGAGGCGAGCAATTTCGGCGTGGCGGCCGGAACCGCGCTTGAGGCCTATAGCGCGGTGCGCCGGGCGCTCGACTGCGCCGCCCTGCCGCAACAGGCGGTGATCGCGCTCAGCGCGGAGCAGTTCGGCCCGCTCAGCCGCTTCTTCTGGACGGGCACGCTGCGCTACGGGTTCATCACGTTCGGCGAGCTGCGCGAGGCCGAGCGGTTGGCCGATGCGCTCGGCGACACGCAATCGTTCAACGCATCGGCGCAGCCCGGCGAGTTTTCCGGGCGGGTGCGCGACTGGATGTACAGCGTCCGCTTTCCGTCCACCTACTTCGGCAGCCTGGTCCAGGGCCGGCTGTTCGGGCGCTGGTCCGTCAACCACGAGCGGCTTGCCGAGGTGCTGCAGGCGCGCGGCTTCTCGGCTTACGAGGCCGGGGGCGCGGTCGGCCTCCGGGAGGTGCGGCCCGGCTTTGCGACCACGCCGCTGCAGGCCGCGCGCTTCGAGCAGACCTTGGCGCTGCTGCACTCCCGCGGGGTGGGCGTGGCCTTGATGATGGTGCCATTGCTGCAGGCGGCCACCCAGGACGCGGCAGGGGAAGCGGCCTACCTGGCGTATCTGCAGTCGATGACGCGGCGCTTCCCCAATGTCAGCCTGCTCAACCCGGCCATGCCGCATTGGCCCGCCCCAATGTTTGCGGACGGAATCCACCTGAACGGCGCCGGCGCGCGACTGTTCACGGCGCGGCTGGCGGCCTGCGTGGTGGCGGGGCGGCTGCAGCCTGGATGCGACCTGGAGTGGCATGGGGATGCCGCCGTGCGGTAGCGGGTCACCCGTCCTCGAGATGCAGCAGCAGTGCCACGGCCAGCATCAGTCCGGCAGCGGCGGGCGCCCAGGCCGCCAACTCGGCTGGCAGAGCGCCGGACTGCCCGAACTCCTCGGCCACCTTGCTGACGACGAACAGGGCGAACCCGGCGGCCACGCCGCTGCCGATCATCTGCGCGACGCCGCCCCGCCGGGTCGCGCGCATGCTGAACCCGGCCGAAACCAAGGTCATCGTCCCCGCCAGCAACGGCAGGGCCAGCAACGCCTGGAAGTGCAGCCGATGGCGGATGGCCGAGAAGCCGGATCGTTCAAGCAGGCCGATGAAGTCGGGCAGGGTCCAGACGCTCAGCGTATCTGGGCTGGCGAAGCTGTCCTGCACGCGGCCGACGGTAAGATCGGTCGCCAGCCGTTGGGCGCCGATGGGTTCCGGCAGCTTGTCGGGCAGCATGCGCCGCGTGTTCTCGAGCTGCCAGTAGCCGCCGCCCAAGGTGGCGCGGGCCGCTTCGAGCCGGGCGAGCAGGCGGTCGTTGGCCCCGAGCCGGAACACGCTGACGTCGCTGGCCACCAGGGTTTCGCCGCGCATGACCACGGACCGGGAGTGCAGGATGGCGACGCCCTGCGGCTCGAGCTCACGGTCGGACTGGCGAAGCCAGAGCTGGCCGCCCGCGAGCGCGGTGGGGCCGCCGCCGGTGCGCAGGTAGGCATTGTCGAGTACCTCAGCCCGGGCCAGCATGGCCGAGGAGAGCGGGCTGATGCCGCCCGTGGCCGCGGCGCCGAGCAGGATGGCGCACATCAGCGGGGCGGCAAGGAAATGCCAGGCGGACACGCCGGCGGCGCGGGCGACGATCAGCTCGCTCGAGCGCGTCAGCCGCCAGAACGCCAGGATGCCGCCCAGCAGGACGGCGAATGGTAGGATTTGCATGGCCACGAACGGCAGGCGGAGCCCGGCGATTTCGGTGACCAGCCCGAAGGTCGCGTCAGGCTTGGTCGCAGAGCGGCGGAGCAATTCGATGAAGTCGAACAGGGAAACGACTCCGGCCAGCGCGGCGAGCATGCCCAGCACCGCCACGATGAACACCCGGGCGATATAGAGGGAGAGTGTGACGGCCATGGCCCATCCTAGCCTTTGGTCGTCCAAAGGGTAAGCAGGCGTGCATGGGCGGCCCGGCGTCGGTAGGATGGCGGCGTGACGGAGATCGGCTTCTACCACCTGACCCGGACCGGGCCGGACCAGGCCCTGCCAGCGCTGCTCGGCCGCACCTTGGCCGCGCGGGAGCGGGCGCTGGTGCTCTGCGGGTCGGAGGCGCGGGTGACCGCGCTCGACGAAGCGCTATGGGCCAGCACGGATCCGGACTGGCTTCCGCACGGGACCGCGCGCACCGGGCATGCCGAGCTGCAGCCCATATGGATCACTGCGGTGGAAGAACGGCCGAACGGCGCCCGCTTCCTGTTCCTGCTGGACGGCGCGATTGCGGCCGAGCTTGCGCCCTATGCGCGCGTGTTCGACCTGTTCGATGGGCGGGACGCCGCCGCCTTGGCCGCCGCCCGCGTGCGGTGGACGGCGGCGCGCGGCGCCGGACACGCGCTGACCTACTGGCAACAGGGCGACCGCGGCTGGACCAAGCGCTGATGGCACGGCGCTAAGATTCTCTTTTTGTTCCCTCACAAATGTGTTACCATTCCGGTGATGCTACTTTGGGGGACGATCGTGCCGCAAATCCATCTAGTGCCCGGCTACCTTAGCGAAGTCGAGGCTTCACACCTGCACAGCCAAGCCATTCCGGGCGCGATTGTCGTGCACCTCAAACGCGAGATCGAGACGGAGTTGGCGGCCGGGCGGCCGGCCCGGCGAATGTTCATTGAACTGAGCCTCGGCGAAGCCGTACAGCATTGGCGCAGTCTGGGCGAACTGATCCGGACGGCCGGCGCCATGGAACGGCAGGCGCCGCATGCGGATGCGGCCGGCAACCTCTGACGGGGTCGCTGGAACGACCGTGAAGGCAAGAGCCGCGGCAGGATCGCCGCAGCCGCCGCGAAAGCGTCAACAATGTCGACCGGATTTCAGAATACCTGCTATGCTATTGCCATGTTCTTGAAGCTCATTCTTGCCGCCGTGCTTGGGTTGGGGCTCGCCGGCCCGGTCCGCTGCGCCCAGGCCGAAACGACCCCGCCTGATGTGGCGTTCGAGGTCGAGGTGTTGCGCATGCGTGAGGCGTTGTCCCGTGAGGTCCGCCAGGCGGTGCCGCGAACGCCGGCGGCGGACGCGCAATGGATCGAGTTGGCCCGTGCCGAGACCGGGGCCGCGCGCGCGCGGATCGAGCGGCCGCAGCTTCTCGTGGTGGTGGATCGCAATCCGCGGGTGCAGCAACTCGTCGTCGTCGCAGCCGCGCCGCAGGGCGAGTGGAAGGTCGTGGGCGGCACCCGCGTCTCCACCGGATCGACCGGGCGGTTCGACCACTACGTCACCCCGCGCGGCGTGTTCCCGGCATCGGACGCCATCCTGGGCTACCGCGCCGAGGGTACGTTGAACGAGAACGGCATCCGCGGCTTGGGCGCGAAGGGCATGCGGGTGTGGGATTTCGGCTGGCAGGTGGCGCGCAAGGGCTGGACGGAGGTCCGCGGCAAGCCGGACAGCACGCCAATCCGGCTGATGCTGCACGCGACCGACCCTGACAAGCTGGAGCAGCGGATCGGCCGCCCCGCCTCCCAGGGGTGCATCCGCGTGCCCTCGGCGTTGAACCGGTTCCTCGATCGCCATGGCGTGCTGGATGCGGAATACGAGCGCGCGGCGGCGACGGATGGCCGGTTCCGGGCGTTGCTGCTGCCAGGACGGGAACCTTCGCTGCTGGCGGGCAACCTGCTGGTCGTGGTCGATTCCGGAGAAGGACCTGCCGTGCCGGCCAGCGTCGTCGCCAAGGCCGCGCTGCAATAGGCCGTGCCGCAATAGCGCAGGGGCATCAGGTCAAGGTCAGGTCGTCCCGATGCACCATCTCGTCGCGGCCGCGCCAGCCTAGGATGGCCTCGATCTCTTCCGAACGATGCCCGGCGATGCGGCGCGCGTCGGCGCTGCCATAAGCGGTGAGGCCGCGGCCCAGCACGGTGCCCTGCCTATCCTGCACCAGCACGGGGTCGCCGCGCTCGAAGTCCCCATCGACCTGGCGCACGCCGGCCGGCAGGAGCGAGCGCCCGGCCGCCAAGGCGCGTGCGGCGCCGGGATCCACCACCAGCCGCCCCGAGGGCTGCAGGCTGCCCGCGATCCAGCGCTTGCGGGCCGACCGCCCCTCCTCGGCCGGCAGGAACCAAGTACACTGCGCGCCATCTAACAGCGCCTGCAACGGGCGCTCCACATGGCCCACGGCGATCGCCATGGCGCAGCCCGCCTGGGTCGCGATGCGGGCCGCCACCAGCTTGGTGCGCATGCCGCCGCTTGAATAGCCCGGCGGCGGGTCGCCCCCCATCGCCTCGATCTCGGGCGTGAGCACGGCCACTTCGGCGATGTGCCGCGCCGCCGGGTCGCGTTTCGGGTCGGCGGTATACAGCCCATCGATGTCGGACAGCAACAGCAGTTGGTCCGCCTGCACCATCTCCGCGACGCGCGCGGCCAGCCGGTCGTTGTCGCCAAAACGGATTTCGGCGGTGGCGACGCTGTCGTTCTCGTTGATCACGGGCACGCAGCCCAGGCCGAGCAGCGTGGTCAGCGTGGCGCGGGCGTTGAGATAGCGCCGCCGGTCCTCGGTGTCTTCCAAGGTCAGCAGCAACTGGGCGGCGACCATGCCGTGCGCCCCTAGGGCTGCGGTCCAGGCCTGGGCAAGGCGGATTTGTCCCACGGCGGCGGCGGCCTGTTTCTCCTCCAGCCGCAACCGCTTGCGCCCCAGGCCTAGTGCCGAGCGGGCCAAGGCGATGGCGCCCGACGAGACCACGACGACCGCCGTGCCCCGTGCCCGGGCCGCAGCGATATCGGTCGCCACCCCGTCCAGCCACCCCGTCCGCGCCGCCGCCTGGTCCACCACCAGGGCGCTGCCGATCTTGACGACCAGCAGCTTGGCGTCCCGCAGCCGCGGCGTCATGCGATCTCCAGCAACCGCGTCTTATGGGCGTGTACCCGGTCCATCAAGGCGCGCAGCACCGTGGGCAGGTTGTCCCCGGTGGCGCCCGACAGCAGCATGACCTCCCGGGCCGACGCACGCGCCAGCGCCGTGCGCCGGGCCGAGGCCTCCCGGGCCGTCATAGCATCGGATTTGTTCAGCACCAGTAGCTCCGGCTTCTCGGCCAGCCCGCCACCGTAGGCCTCCAACTCGTCGCGCACGGTCCGCCAGGCGCGCACCACGTTGCCGGCCGCGCCATCGACCAGGTGCAGCAGCACGGCGCAGCGCTCGACGTGGCCAAGGAAGCGGTCGCCAAGCCCGGCACCCTCATGCGCACCCTCGATCAGGCCGGGGATGTCGGCGATGACGAACTCCTCGGCGTGCGATAGCCGCACCACGCCGAGCTGGGGGTGCAGCGTGGTGAACGGATAGTCGGCGATCTTGGGCCGGGCGGCGGAGACGACCGAAAGAAAGGTGCTCTTGCCCGCGTTCGGCAAGCCGACCAGCCCGACATCGGCGATCAGCTTGAGCCGCAGCCACACCCAGCGTTCCTCGCCGGGGTAGCCCGGCGTGGCCTTGCGCGGGGCGCGGTTGGTGCTCGTTTTGAAGTGGGCGTTGCCGTGCCCGCCGTCGCCGCCGCGGCAGAGCACGACGCGCATGCCGGGCTCGTCGAGGTCAGCCAGGAGGGTCTCGCGGTTCTCGGCCATGATCTGGGTGCCGAGCGGAACCTGGATCACCACGTCGGGGGCGCCAGCCCCGGTGCGGTCGCTGCCCGCACCGTTGCCGCCCTTTGGCGCGCGGAAATGCTGGGTGTAGCGGAAGTCGATCAGCGTGTTCAGGTTCTGCGCCGCCACGAAGATGACGTCGCCGCCGTTGCCGCCGTTGCCGCCATCGGGGCCACCGAATTCCATGAACTTCTCACGGCGGAAGGCAATCACGCCATTGCCGCCATCACCGGAGCGAAGGTAGATCTTGGCCTGGTCGAGGAACTTCATGCGGGTTGCCTAAAAGCAAAAAAGGGCCGGCTTACGCCGACCCCTTGCGGACTTGGTAGGGGGCCGGCCGCTACTCGGCGGCGTCCGGCATTGAGGCCACGGAGACATGGACGCGGCCTTCGGACTTGCGCTGGAACTTCACATGCCCGTCGACCAAGGCGAAAATCGTGTGGTCGCGGCCAAGGCCGACGTTACTGCCGGGCTTCACCTTGGTGCCGCGCTGGCGAATAATGATGTTGCCGGCGACCACGGCTTCGCCGCCATACTTCTTGACGCCCAAGCGGCGGCCGGCGGTGTCGCGGCCGTTGCGGGAGGAGCCGCCAGCTTTCTTGTGTGCCATCGAACGGTTTCCTTACGCCGGAACGGTTTCGTCGAGGATGGGCCGCGGCACTTCCGCGGCGGCGGGCCGTGCGGCCAGGGGGGCGACGTGCCCGTCGGCCATGATGCCGGCCACGCGGAGCACGGTCACGTGCTGGCGGTGGCCATTCTTGCGCCGGCTGTTCTGGCGGCGGCGCTTCTTGAAGATGATAACCGTGTCCAGCCGGTCCTGCGCGATGACGGTGGCGGTGACCACGGCGCCGGGCACGAGGGGTGCGCCGAGGGTGGTCCCGACGTCGCTGCCGACGGCGAGAACGTCGGTGAAGGTGATGGTCTCGCCAGCCTCGCCGGCCAGCTTCTCGACCTTCAGCACGTCGTTGGGCTTGACGCGGTACTGCTTTCCGCCGGTGCGGATCACTGCGAACATCTTACTTCCTGTTCGGCCGTCCCGGCGCGTGGGCAGCCCTTCTTGTGGACATGGGGCGACGGGGCGCGGGGCCCTGCTGCCGGAGACGGCGGGTTACACGCCGGAGACGGCGCTGTCAACCGCTTGCCCGGCTTCGCGGCGCAGGCTAGGCTGCCGAATGATCCTGTCGGCCCCATTCCTGGCCCTCTGCTGCACGCGCGCGATGGCGCGGGCCTTTCTGCGCCTGCTGGGTCTCGGGCTCCTTCTTCGACTTATCCGCCCCTGAGCGCCTCGCCGGGCTGACCATTGCCGGCATCGCCCAGGGGACAGTTCCCGGGCAGGCCCGGGCCGTGATCATCCCATCCGAGGACAGTATTCCATGACCATCGACCACCCGAGCTTCGGCAGCATGCCGGACGACCGCGTCATCATCTTCGACACCACGCTGCGCGACGGCGAGCAGTCGCCGGGCTTCTCGATGAACCTGGCGGAGAAGCTCCGCATCGCCGAGGCGCTGGCCGCGTTGGGCGTGGACGTCATCGAGGCTGGGTTCCCGATCGCCTCGATCGGCGATTTCGAGAGCGTGCGGGCGATTGCGGAGGCCATCAAGGGCCCGGTCATCTGCGGCCTGGCGCGCACCGGCCCGGCCGACATCCTGCGCGCCGCGGAGGCGCTGCGCCCGGCCGAGCGCAAGCGTATCCACGTCTTCCTCAGCACCAGCCCGCTGCACATGAAATACAAGCTCCGCATGGAGCCGGAGGCGGTATTGGAGCTGGCCATCGCCTCGGTCACCCTGGCGCGGCAGCATGCGGACGATGTTGAGTGGTCCGCCGAGGATGGGTCCCGCACCGAGCCGGAGTTCCTGTGCCGCTGCGTGGAGGCGGCAATCAAGGCCGGCGCGACCACGATCAACATCCCCGACACCGTGGGTTACGCGGTGCCGGAGGACATGACCCGTATCTTTACCATGCTGCGCGAGCGGGTGCCCGGCGCCGAGCGGGTGGTCCTGTCCACCCACAACCACAATGATCTCGGCCTCGCGGTGGCGAACACTCTGGCCGCGGTGCGCGCCGGGGTGCGGCAGATCGAGTGCACCATCAACGGCATCGGCGAGCGCGCGGGCAACGCGGCGCTGGAAGAGACGGTGATGGCCATCCGTACCCGGCCCGATGCGGCGCCATACACGAACGCGATCAAGACGGAGCGGCTGCTGCGCGTCTCCAAGCTGCTGTCCACCATCACCGGGTTTGACGTGCAGCCGAACAAGGCGATCGTCGGCCGCAATGCCTTTGCCCATGAGAGCGGCATCCACCAAGACGGCGTGCTGAAGAACGCGGCCACCTATGAGATCATGACGCCGGAGAGCGTCGGCTGGACCAAGAGCAGCCTGGTGATGGGCAAGCACTCGGGCCGGGCGGCGTTCCGCGACAAGCTGCGGGCGCTGGGCTACGGCGAGGTGGGCGACAACAAGCTGAACGACGCCTTCCGCCGCTTCAAGGACCTCGCCGACCGCAAGAAGCTGGTTTACGACGAGGACATCGTGGCCCTGGTGGACGACGAGGTCGGGCGCGACCATCAGCGCGTGCGTTTCGTGTCGCTCGACGTCCATTGCGGCTCGCGCGGGCCGCAGCGCGCGGCCCTCGAACTGGAAGTGGACGGTGCGGTGCACCAGACCGAAGCGACCGGGGACGGCCCAGTGGATGCCACGTTCAATGCCATCCGCGCCGTGTTCCCGCACGAGGCGCGGCTGGTGCTGTTCTCGGTCGGCGCTGTGACCGAGGGCACGGACGCGCAGGCGAAAACTACGGTGCGGCTGGAAGAGGGCGGCAAGATGGTGGACGGGCAGGGGGCGGACACGGACACCATCGTGGCCAGCGCCCGCGCCTATATCCATGCCTTGAACAAGCTGCTGGTCAAGCGCGCCCGGACGGAGCCCGAGGCGCTGTCGGCCTGAAGCGACACCCTCTCCCGCAAGCGGGAGAGGGTCCTTGCTCAGTAGCCGTACGGCCGCTGCTCGTACCGCGGCGCGGGCTGGTAGTACGCCGGCGCGGGCTGGTAGTACGCCGGCGCCTGCTGGTAGTACGGCTGCGGCGATGCGGGCGTTGTCGCCGCGCCGCCGGCCGCACCCAGCGCGCCACCCGCGAGCGCGCCGATGGCCGCGCCGCGGCCGCCGCCGGCAATGCCGCCGAGCGCCGCACCGGTGCCGGCGCCGAGCAGGCCGCCGCCGACGGCGCGCTGGCCGGGGTCGTACGGGTTGGTGCAGGCGGTCAGGCCGAGGCCGGCCACCAGTGTTAGGCTTAGAAGGGCTTTGTTGTTCATGATCGCTCCTTAATACCGCCGCGGGGCGGTGACAGCGCCGCCGACGGCGCCCACGCCGCCGCCGATCAGCGCGCCCGTTCCCGGGTTGCCGCCGGTTGCTGCGCCAACGGCCGCGCCGGCACCGGCGCCCAGCAGCCCGCCGGTGACAGCGCGCGTGCCGGGCTCTTGTCCGCATGCCGCCAGCATCACTGCCATGCCGCCGGCCAGAAAGGTCATCGTAATCGTTCGCATCCTCGTCTCCTTATACTTGGGGCGCCATCGCGCTGTGCGAGAATGACGACCTTGCTACAACAATTCATTAACGCGCTAGATTATGGCCGGTGTCTGGCCGCGCGGCGGCAGGGTTGTGTCTCACGGAATCGTGATGAACTTCGCTGCAGCGTCCGGGACCTTGCCGATCCGGGGTGCTGGGGCTAAGCCACCGCCCACGCCCGGCCGCAGAGCAGCGGAGCTCGGGTTCCCAAATCCTCCTGTGGGAATACGCTTATGTTTGGACGCCTGCTGGGCATCATGTCCGCCGATATGGCCATTGACCTCGGCACCGCTAATACGCTGGTCTATGTCAAGGGCCGCGGCATCGTGCTGGCCGAACCCAGCGTCGTGGCCATCGCCGACGTGCGCGGTAAGAAGGTCGTGCTCGCCGTGGGCGAGGAGGCCAAGCTGATGCTGGGCCGCACGCCCGGTAACATCTCCGCCATCCGGCCGCTGCGCGACGGGGTCATCGCCGATTTCGAGGTGGCTGAGGAGATGATCAAGCATTTCATCCGCAAGGTGCATAATCGCCGCGGCTTCGCCTCCCCGCTGATCATCGTCTGCGTGCCCAGCGGCAGCACGGCGGTCGAGCGCCGCGCCATCCAGGAGAGCGCGGAGAGCGCCGGCGCGCGCAAGGTGCTGCTGATCGAGGAGCCGATGGCTGCGGCGATCGGCGCCGGGCTGCCGGTGACGGAGCCCTCCGGCAGCATGATCGTCGACGTCGGCGGCGGCACCACCGAGGTGGCGGTGATCAGCCTGGGCGGCATCGTCTATTCCCGCAGCGTTCGCGTGGGGGGGGACAAGATGGACGAGGCCATCATCAGCTATATCCGGCGCACGCATAACCTGCTGATCGGCGAAAGCTCGGCCGAGCGCATCAAGATGGACATCGGCGCCGCCACGCCGTCCGACGACATCGATGACGGTCCCTACCGCGAGGTGAAGGGCCGCGACCTGATGCACGGGGTGCCGCGCGAGATCCTGGTGGGACAGCGGCAAATCGCCGAGAGCCTGGCCGAGCCGGTGACGGCGATCGTCGAGGCGGTGAAGGTGGCGCTGGAGAACACGCCGCCCGAGCTTGCGGCCGATATCGTGGACAAGGGAATTGTGCTGACGGGCGGGGGCGCGCTGCTCTACCGTCTGGACCAGGTGCTGCGCGAAGCCACCGGCCTGCCGGTCGTGGTGGCGGAGAACCCTTTGAGTTGCGTGGCGCTGGGCACCGGCCGGGCGCTCGAGGAGATGAAGCGGCTGCGGAACGTGCTGACCTCGATGTACTAGAAAGGGCGCGCCGCGCGTGATCCGTCTCTCCATTCCCGTCCGGCAGGCGCTGGCCAAGCTCACCTTGCCGGTTCTGATCGCCGGCGCGTTTGCGCTGATGCTGCTGGGCAAGGCCGACGCGCTGCTGGCGGAGCGGGCGCGCATGGCGCTGGCGGATGCGCTGGCGCCCTTGTTCGCCGTGGCCGCCGAGCCGCTGGCGGCGGTGCATGCGACCATCGAGGATGCCGAGCGGCTGTTCTCGCTGCGGTCCGACAACCTGCGGCTGCGGCAGGAGAACGAGAACTTGCGCCGCTGGCAGGCCGTGGCCCTGGCGCTGGACGCGGAAAATGCCTCCTTGAAGGCCAACCTGCGCTGGATCCCGGACCCCGCGCCCTCCTACGTCACCGCCCGCGTGGTGGCCGACGCCGGCGGCGTTTATGCGCGCGCCGTGCTGCTGTCGGCCGGGCCGAACCACGGCATGACCCGCGGGCAGATCGCGCTCGACGAGCGCGGGCTGGTCGGCCGGGTCACCGAGTTGGGCGCCCGCAGCGCCCGGGTGCTGCTGTTGACGGACATCAATAGCCGGATTCCGGTGATTCTGGAGAATAGCCGCGCCCGCGCCATCCTGATGGGCACCAACGGCGCCCGGCCGCGGCTGCTGCACTGGCCGGAGGGGGTGATGCCGGCGGAAGGCGAGCGGATCGTGACCTCGGCGGAGGCCAACGCGTTCCCGGCTGGGCTGCCGGTGGGCTCGGTGCACTATAGCAGCGGCAACGTGCCGGAGGTGGAGACGGCGGCGCGGCTGGACCGGCTCGAGGTGGTGCGCATCTTCAACTATGGGCTGCGCGGCGTGCTGCCGCCGGAGTCCGCGGCCCGGCCGGCGGAACGGCCGAGCGGGCGGGGGCGGTAGCGATGTCGGAGCGCGTCCCCGGTATCCGGCCGCGGCCGACGCTGTGGCGCATGCTGGACGCGGCCTCGCGCCAGTCCTTCCCGGCGGCCTGCACCGCGCTGCTGCTGCTGCTGCTGGCGGCGCCGCTTGGCCTGCCCGGCCAGGCGCAACTGCAGCCGGCGGCAGCGCTGGCCTGCGTGTTCTTCTGGTCGGTGTTCCGGCCCGGCAGCATGCCGCCGCCGGTCGTGTTCCTGCTGGGCTTGCTGTCGGACCTGCTGGGCTTGGCGCCGCCCGGCATCTCGGTGCTGGTGCTGCTGATCACCCACGGGCTGGCGTTGCGCGCCCGGCGGGTGTTGGCCGCGGAGGGCTTCCTGCTCGTATGGCTCGCCTTCGTCGCCGTGGCGGCCGGGGCGGCCGCGCTCGCCTGGGCGCTGACCAGCCTGCTCACCCTGCGGCTGCTGCCGGTCGCGCCCGCGCTGTTCCAGTTCGCGGTCACCGCCGGGCTGTATCCGGTGCTGGCCACGCTGTTCATCCGGGCGCACCGCGGCCTGGCAAACCCAGAGCAGGCGTGATCCCGTTCAAGAAGGAGAACAAGCGCAGCGGCGTGTTCACGCGCCGGGCGCTGCTGCTGGGCGCCGGGCAGCTCGGCGTGTTCGGCATGCTGGGGGCGAAGCTGTACCAGGTGCAGGTGGTGGAGGGCGAACGCTACGCCACGCTGGCGGAAAGCAACCGCATCAGCGCCCGGCTGACGGCGCCGCCGCGGGGCCGCATCCTGGACCGCTTCGGCGCAGTGATCGGCGGCAACCGGCTGAACTGGCGCGCGCTGCTGACCGCCGAGCAGTCGGCCAACGTGGACGTGACGCTCGACACGTTTGCGCGCGTGGTGCCTCTCGCCGACCACGAGCGCGCCCGCATCGACCGCGAGCTGCGCCGCCGCCGCCGGTTCATCCCGGTGATCGTGCGCGAGTTCCTGACCTGGGAGGAGATGGCGCGGATCGAGGTGAACGCCCCGGACCTGCCCGGCATCTATGTGGATGTCGGCACCACGCGGCTCTATCCGCAAGGCCCGGCGCTGGCGCACGTGGTGGGCTACGTCGCGCCCCCGAACGACACCGACCTCGGCGACGAGCCGATGCTGGCGCTTCCGGGCATCCGCATCGGCCGCTCCGGCATGGAGAAGGCGCATGACCTGCGCCTGCGCGGCAAGGCCGGTGCGCTGCAGATGGAGGTCAACGCCGTCGGTCGGGTGATCCGCGAGCTCGACCGCATCGAGGGCACGCCGGGCCAGGACCTCGGGCTGACGATCGACGTCGGGCTGCAGAACTCGGTGCTGAAGCGGCTGGGCGACGAGAGCGCCTCGGCCGTGGTGATGGATGCGCGGAACGGGGAGGTGCTGGCGATGACCACCAATCCCAGCTTCGACCCCACCTTGTTCAACTCGGGCGTGAGCCAGGCGCAATGGGTGCAGTGGACCAGCAACCGGCGGGCACCGCTGATCAACAAGGCGGCGGCCGGGCTGTATGCGCCGGGCTCCACGTTCAAGATGGCGGTGGCGATGGCCGGGCTGGAGGCGCGCACGGTCTCGCCCGGCGAGCGGATACCCTGCCCGGGCTACCTCGACCTGGGGGACACGCGCTTCCATTGCTGGAGCAAGTACGGCCATGGCGCGCTCGACATGCGGGGCGCGCTGAAGAATAGCTGCGACGTCTATTTCTACGAGGTGGCGCGCCGGACCGGGATCGACCGGGTCGCGGCCGTCGCCAACCGGTTAGGGGTCGGCGTGGACCTCGAGATCGAGCTGCCCGGCGCCCGGCGTGGCCTGATGCCGACGCGCGGCTGGCGCATGGCCCAGGGCAAGGCCTGGAACATCGGCGACACCATCAGCTGCGGCATCGGCCAGGGCTATATCCAGACGACGCCCCTGGCGCTGGCCACCTACGTTTCCCGCCTCGCCAGCGGCCGGGCGGTGCAGCCGCATCTCACGCGGACCCTGGGCGGCGTGCTGCAGCGCGGGGCGGCGTCGGCCGACTGGCCGGCGCTGGGCTTCCCCGAGCGAGGCCTGCACTTGCTGCGGGAGGGCATGTGGGCCGTGGTGAACGAGGCCGGCGGCACCGCGCCCATTGCCCGGCTGCCGATCCCCGGCGTGCAGATGGCGGGCAAGACCGGGTCCACCCAGGTCCGCCGGGTCTCGCGCGAGCAGCGGGAACGCGGCTTCAAGTCGGAGAACCTGCCGTGGGAGTTCCGGCCGCACGCCTTGTTCGTGTGCTACGCCCCCTATGACGCGCCGCGCTATGCCGTGGCGGTGGTGGTCGAGCACGGCAATGCCGGCTCGGCCGCCGCGGCGCCGCTGGGGCGCGACATCATGGCCGACGTGCTGACCCGCGACCCGGCCAACCACGGCGACAGCCCAGGCCAGCGCGTGGCGGAACGGTCGTGATCACTGCCCGCCGCCTCATCCGCGCCGAGCCCTCGTTCGGCCTGACCACGAAGCTGTGGCAGGTCAGCTGGAGCTACGTCGTGCTGCTGTGCGCGCTGGCGGGCATCGGCTACGCCGCGCTGTATTCTGCCGCCGGCGGCAGCCCGGAGCCCTATGCGTCCCGCCACATCCTCCGCTTCGCCTTCGGGCTGGTGGTGATGCTGTGCATCGCCATGCTCGACATCCGCTTCATCGCGCGCTTCTCCTGGGCGGTGTACGGCGTTTCCGTGGCCCTGCTGGTTCTGGTGCTGCGCATGGGCCATGTCGGCAAGGGCGCGCAGCGATGGATCGAGCTGGGCGGGTTGCAGCTGCAGCCGAGCGAGCTGGCCAAGATCGGCCTGGTGATGGCGCTGGCGGCCTGGTTCCACCGGGCCAGTTGGGAGCGGATGGCCAACCCGCTGTTCCTGATCCCGCCCGCGGTTATGGTGCTGGTCCCGGTCGGGCTGATCCTGAAGGAGCCGAACCTGGGCACGGCGGTGATCACCGCCATCGTGGGCGCCTCGGTGTTCCTGGCCGCCGGGGTGCGCTGGTGGAAGATGGCCCTGGTCGCCATTCCAGTGCCCTTCGTGGCGCAGTATGCGTTCGCGCACCTGCACGACTACCAGCGGGCGCGCATCACCACCTTCCTCAACCCGGAGAGCGACCCGCTCGGCGCCGGCTACAACATTATCCAGTCCAAGATCGCGCTCGGCTCCGGCGGGCTGTGGGGCAAGGGGTTCCTGCAGGGCACCCAGGGCCACCTCAACTTCCTGCCGGAGAAGCAGACGGACTTCATCTTCACCATGCTGGCCGAGGAGTTCGGCTTGGTGGGCGGCCTGGCGGTGCTGGGTGTGCTGACCCTGATCGTCCTCGGCGGCATGGTCATCGCGCTGCGCTGCCGCCACCAGTATGGGCGGCTGCTGGCCCTGGGGATCTCGGTCAACTTCTTCATGTACTGCTTCGTGAACATCGCCATGGTGATGGGCGCGATCCCGGTGGGCGGGGTGCCGCTGCCGCTGGTGTCGCATGGAGGCTCGGCGATGCTGACGGTGATGTTCGGCTTCGGCCTGCTGATGTCCGTGCACGTGCATCGGGACGTGGAGTTCGGGGAACGCGAGGAGTAGGCCGGCTTCGGCCTATGCCGTCCCGCCAGCTCCGCCTGGCGATTCTGCCCCATCCTCGCGCTTGCTGTCGGCCAGCAGGGCCGTCGCCCGGTCGACCGAGCGCACCACGGCCTGGCCGGCCCGGCGCACGGCCGGGTCCTCGTTCTTGAGCAGCCGGTCCGCCATCATCAGCGCCGGGGACAGCACCCCGCGCAGATCGTGGCGCAGGGCGGCGGCCCGTTCCTCCATGGCCTTGATGCGGTCGGGGGCGGGGTCGGGCGGCGCCGGCGGCGGCGGCGTGGGCAATGGCCGAGGCATCCGCGCGGCCACGGCGTGCACCAGCAGCCCCGCGCAGATTGCCGCGCCCAAGGCTGCGGCGAGGAACGGCACGCCGAGGCCCATGATGGCGAGGACTGCGCTGGCCGCGGCGAAGGCTGCCGCGCCAGCCACCATAGCGATGGTTGCCGAACCAGAGAACATCGGGCGCCTTCGTGCTGCTCGTTGGCCGAACGGCCTCGGTTTCCGAACACCCGGCCCGGCGGAAGGTTGCCTGATCGCACCCCGCAAGGCTGCCGGCGGCCAAGCGGCCGCATTGACGCGGCGGGCCGCCCGCGCCTATAAGCCGCGCCTGGATCGGGGCTGCCCATCGGGGCACGGCCTTGGGCATCGCCTGTTGCTCGAGGGACCCTGGTTGCTCAAGGGACGCTGGGCCCGTGGACGCCCCTACGCATCGGAGTTTGTCGTGAAGCGCACTTATCAACCGTCGAAGCTGGTCCGCAAGCGCCGCCATGGCTTTCGCGCCCGTATGGCCACCGTTGGCGGGCGCAAGGTGCTTGCCAACCGTCGTGCCAAGGGCCGCAAGCGCCTTTCGGCCTAGCCCTCCGGTCATGGCGCCGGCATCTGGGGCGCCAGCCACGCGGCTCACGCGGCGGGCCGAGTTCCTACTGGTGGCCAGCAAGGGGCGCAAAGCTCCCGCGCCCGGCTTGGTGCTGCAGGCCCTCGCGCGTGCCGATCAGGCGCCGGCGCGGCTGGGCTTCACGGTGACCAAGAAGGTCGGCAATGCCGTGGTCCGCAACCGCACGCGCCGCCGCCTGCGGGCGGCGGCCCGCGCCGTACTGCTCGAAACTCCGGTGCACGGCGTGGACCTGGTGCTGATCGGGCGCGATGGCACGCGCGGGCGTCCGTTCCGGCTGCTGCTGGACGACCTGCGCCGCGCCCTGGGCAAGGTCGGCGCGCTGCCATGAGCCCTGTGCTGATCCTGCTGGTGCGGCTCTACCAATGGACCCTGCGCCCGTTGATCGGCGCGCAGTGCCGCTTCGAGCCCAGTTGCAGCCACTATGCCGTCCTGGCGCTGCAGCGCCATGGCGCCTGGCGCGGAACGGCGCTGGCCGCCGTCCGCGTGCTGCGCTGCAACCCCTGGAATGCGGGCGGCCTGGACCCGGTGCCGGACAAGCACCCCAGACCGGCCTGCCCCTGCCACCCGAAAGCGACGGCCCACTGATGGACCAGAAACGCCTTTTCCTGGCGATTGCGATCTCGGTCGCAATCCTGCTCGGCTTCCAGTTGCTGGTGCCCAAGGCCCCGCCGCAGGTCGCCCAGCATACCATGCAGTCTAACCCCAATGCCGCGACCCCCAACGCCGCCACGCCGCGGCCGACCGGCGACCCGGCCGCACCCGGCACCCAGCCCGTGGCGGTGCCGCCGCCGGCGTTGCAGCGGGACGTGCCGCGGATGCGGATCGCGGCACAGCGCGTGCAGGGCAGCCTAAACCTGATAGGCGCGCGGCTCGACGATCTCGTGCTGCGCGACTACCGCGAAGAGGTGAAGGCCGATAGCCCGCTGGTGCGCCTGCTCGAGCCGCGGGTGGATCCGCAGCCCTACTACGTGCAATTCGGCTGGACCGGGGACGGCGTGCGCGTGCCGGACCCCGACGCGCTATGGACGGCGTCGGCGCCCGAGCTGACGGCGACGCAGCCGGCCACGCTGTCCTGGGACAACGGCGCCGGGCAGGTGTTCGAGATCGTGCTCGCAGTGGACGACAACTACCTGTTCACGGTGCAGCAGCGGGTGCGCAATGCGGGGGCGTCGCCGGTCTCGGTGCACCCCTGGGCGCGCATCCGGCGCGACTACAAGCCGGAGACGGCCGGCTACTACATCCTGCATGAGGGCTTGCTGGGCGTGCTGGGCGGCCGCTTGCAGGAGCAGACCTACGACAAAGCCAAGACCGAAGCCGAGAAGAACCCCAGCGGCGCCGGGCTGGACATGGCGACGACGGGCGGCTGGGCGGGGATCACCGACAAGTATTGGCTGACGGCGCTGATCCCGGACCAGGCCGTGCCGGTCAAGGCTGCGTTCCGGCATCTAACCGAGAACGCCGCCGATCGCTACCAGGTCGATTTCGTGACGCAGGAGCCGGTGGTGGCCGCGCCGGGCGCCATGGCGGAAAGCACGACGCGGCTGTTTGCCGGGGCCAAGGTGGTCGACCTGCTGGACCGCTACGAGCGGGAGCTGAAGCTGCCGAACTTCGATAAGGCGGTGGACTTCGGCTGGTTCTACTTCCTGACCAAGCCGATCTTCTACGCCATCGACTGGCTGTTCAAGCTGACCGGCAACTTCGGCGTGGCGATCATGATCTTCACCGTGTTCGTCAAGCTGCTGTTCTTTCCGCTGGCCAACAAGTCCTACAAGTCCATGAGCAAGATGAAGCTGCTCGGACCCAAAATGCAGGACATCCGCGAGCGGCTGAAGGACGAGCCGCAGAAGATGCAGCAGGAGGTTATGGGCCTCTACCGGTCGGAGAAGGTGAACCCGGCCAGCGGGTGCCTGCCGATGGTGGTGCAAATTCCCGTATTCTTCTCCTTGTACAAGGTCATCTTCGTCACCATCGAGATGCGGCACGCGCCGTTCTTCGGCTGGATCCACGATTTGTCGGCCGTGGACCCCACCAACGTGTTCAACCTGTTCGGGCTGCTGCCGTTCGACCCCGCGCAATACTCCCACCTGCTGCATCTGGGCGTCTGGCCGCTGATCATGGGGGTGACCATGTTCCTGCAGCAAAAGCTGAACCCGCCGCCGCCTGACCCGGTGCAGGCGCGCATCTTCCAGTTCATGCCGATCGTCTTCACCTTCATGCTGGCGAGCTTTCCGGCCGGGCTGGTGATCTATTGGAGCTGGAACAACCTTCTCACGATTGCACAACAATGGACGATCATGCGGCGGACGACCGTGGGCGAGCCGCGGATGGCTCGCTCCTAACCGGGCCCACGCCGGAGGCGATCGAGGCGGGGCGGCTGCTGTTCGCGGCCGACTGCCAGTTCTTCTTTGCCGCCCAGCGGCTGGACCAGTTGCCGCCGCCCGGCTTGCCGGAGGTGGCGTTCGCCGGCCGGTCCAACGTGGGCAAGTCAAGCCTGGTCAATGCGTTGACCAACCGGCGGGCGCTGGCCCGGGCCTCGAACACGCCGGGCCGGACCCGGCAGCTCAACTTCTTCGACCTGGGCGGCCGGCTGACCCTGGTGGACATGCCGGGCTACGGCTACGCGCAGGCGGCAAAGGAGATCAAGGCGGACTGGCAGGGCCTGATGTTCGAATACCTGCGCGGCCGGCCGACCCTGCAGCGGGTGGTGCTGCTGCTCGACAGCCGGATCGAGCTGAAGGCCTCGGACCTGACGGTGATGGAACTGCTGGACCGTGCCGCGGTGGCCTACCAGCTGGTGCTGACCAAGGCGGACGGCACCCGCCCGGCGGCGCTCGCCCGTAAGGTGGACGAGGTAGCGGCTTTGCTGGGAAAGCATCCGGCGGCGTATCCGGTGCTGGTGACGACGAGCAGCGAGACCGGGCAGGGCATCGAGGACCTGCGGGCCGAGATCGCGGCCTTGGCGCTCGCGGGTTGACCGGAGCCGTCGCAGGCCGGCCAGCTTGACCCCACGCGCACCGGGCCGCTACCACGCCCGGCAGGTCGATTAGGAACACCGATGCCATTGCCCTCCGATCAGCTTGCAGCCGCGGCGGAGCAGGCCGGCATCCTGGTGCAGGCGCTGCCCTTCCTGCGCCGCTATGCCGGGGTCACGGTCGTGGTCAAGTATGGCGGGCACGCCATGGGCGACGAGAAGCTGGCCGCCGAATTCGGGCGCGACATCGCGTTGCTCAAGCAGGTCGGGGTGAACCCGGTCGTCGTGCACGGCGGCGGCCCGCAGATCAACGCCATGCTGAAGCGGCTCGCGATCCAGTCCAGCTTCGTAGATGGGCTGCGGGTGACCGACGCCGCCATGGTCGAGGTGGTCGAAATGGTCCTGGCCGGGACCGTGAACAAGCATGTGGCCGGGCTGATCAACCAGGCCGGCGCCCTGGCCGTCGGCATCTCCGGCAAGGATGGCGGGCTGATCCGCGCCCGCAAGCTGCAACGGACCGTGCGCGACCCCGGCAGCCATATCGAGCGGGCGCTGGACCTGGGGTTCGTCGGCGAGCCGGAGCATGTGGACGTGCGGGTGATCCATGCGCTGACAGGCGCGGGGCTGATCCCGGTGATCGCGCCGGTGGCCATGGGCGAGGATGGGCAGACCTACAACATCAACGCCGACACGGTGGCCGGCGCGGTCGCGGGCGCGCTGGGTGCCCAGCGCCTGCTGATGCTGACGGACGTGCCCGGCGTGCTCGACGCCCGCAAGGAGCTGATCGCCGAGATGAGCATCGCCGACGTGGAGGCGGGCGTGGCCAGCGGCATGATCAGCGGCGGCATGATCCCCAAGGTCGAGAACTGCGTGGAGGCGGTCCGCAAGGGCGTGCGAGGCGCGGTGATCCTCGATGGGCGGATGCCGCATGCCTGCCTGCTGGAGATGTTCAAGGAAGGCGGCATCGGCACCCTGATCCGCGCCTGACGGGAATTGTTGTGTTGTAAACCCTTTTGCGGCTAGGCTGCGGCACGACATGAACGCAGCTTTCGCCTCTCCCGAGATACGCAACGAGGCCAAGCTCCGGCTGGGGCAGTTGGGCGGCCTCGTGCTCGCCGTGGCCGCGCTGCTGCTGTTGGTGGCGCTGGCCAGCTACAATCCGCACGATCCCTCATTGAACACCGCGACCTCGCGCACCCCGACCAATCTCGTCGGCCTGGTCGGCGCGACCATCGCGGACGTGCTGCTGCAAGGGTTCGGTGCGGCGGCCGTCCTCCCCGCCTTGGCCATGCTTGCTTGGGCCTGGCGGATCTTCACAGCACGAAGGCTGCGGCCCGCGATCCGGCTGGCGGCCACGGTGCTGGCCATGCCGGCGCTGGCGGCGGCGCTGTCCGCTGTGCCGGGGCCGCAGGGCCGGCTGGATTGGCCAACGGCCGCTGGGCCCGGCGGCGCCCTCGGCGGCTTGCTCGGCGGGCACCTGGCGGCAATGGGAAGCGGATTGCTGGGGCCCGCCGGCGCCGCGATGGTGCTGGGGACGGTCATGCTGCTTACTCTGATATTGGTGGCGCTTGGCCTCGGGCTGACGGCGGGTGAGTGGCGTGCGGCCGGGCATGGCGCGGTGGGCGTGGCCCGTGGCTCCGTCCGCGGCGGCCGCGAGGCAGCCGGGTTTTTCGCGCGCACCCTTGCCCGGATGACCGCCCTTGGCCGGCGCCTGGTGGCGCGCTTCAACGGCCCATCGGGGCACGAGGCGGACACGGCAGGCGCTTCGCCGGCGGCATCGGCGACGGCCGAGGCGCCGAGACCGCTGCGGACCGGCCTCGCGCCGCCGGTCGCCGAGCTGGCCGAGTTCGCCCGTTCCAAGGTCGCCCTGCCGGTCCGCAGGGCCCAGGCGCCGCACCAGCAGAGCCTGCCGTTGATGGAGAACGGGTGGCAGTTCCCGCCGCTCGACCTGCTGAAGCCGCCGCCCAAGCGGGCGGAGGCCGGGCCCCCGGAGGGTGCGTTGCAGGCCAATGCGCGCCTGCTCGAGACCGTGCTGAACGATTACGGCGTGCAGGGCGCCATCCGCGAGATCCGGCCGGGCCCCGTGGTGACGCTCTATGAGCTGGAGCCGGCGCCGGGCATTCGCAGCGCGCGCGTGATCGGATTGGCCGACGACGTGGCGCGCAGCCTGTGCGTGACCGCGGTGCGCATCGCCACCGTCCCGGGCCGCAACGTCATCGGCATCGAGGTGCCGAACGAGAAACGCGAGACGGTGTTCCTGTCCGAGCTGCTGGACAGCACGGACTGGCGCAGCCATCCGGGCAAGCTGGCCTTGGCGCTGGGCAAGGATATCGGCGGCACGCCGGTCATCGCCGATCTGGCGCGGATGCCGCATCTGCTGATCGCAGGCACCACCGGCTCGGGCAAGTCGGTCGGCATCAACGCAATGATCCTGAGCATCCTGTTCCGCCTCTCGCCCGACCAGTGCCGGCTGATCATGATCGACCCGAAGATGCTCGAGCTTTCGGTCTATGAGGGCATCCCGCACTTGCTGGCGCCGGTGGTGACGGAGCCGGCCAAGGCGGTAACGGCGCTGAAATGGACCACGCGGGAGATGGAGCGCCGCTACCGCGCCATGAGCCAGCTCGGTGTCCGCAACGTCGGCGGCTACAACGACCGGGTGGCCGAGTCGCTGGCCACCGGCACGGTGCCGACCCGGCGCGTGCAGACCGGCTTCGACAGCGAGACCGGCCGCCCCACCTTCGAGGACCATTCGCTGGCGCTCAAGGCGCTGCCCTACATCGTCGTCGTGATCGACGAGATGGCGGACTTGATGATGGTCGCCGGCAAGGAGGTCGAGGCCGCGGTGCAGCGCCTGGCGCAGATGGCGCGCGCGGCCGGCATCCATGTGATCATGGCGACGCAGCGACCCTCGGTGGACGTGATCACCGGCACCATCAAGGCCAATTTCCCGACCCGCATCTCCTTCCAGGTGATCAGCAAGTTCGACAGCCGCACCATCCTCGGCGAGCAGGGCGCGGAGCAGCTGCTCGGCCAGGGCGACCTGCTGCACATGCAAGGCGGCGGGCGGATCGCGCGCGTGCACGGCCCCTTCGTCGCCGATAGCGAGGTGGAGGACATCGTCGCCTTCCTGCGCGCGCAGGCCGAGCCGAGCTATGACGACGAGGTGACCGAGGGCCCGGACGAGGCCGACGACGACGGCGCCAATCCCGCATTGTCCGGCATCGCTGCCGCGGGCGATGGCGAGAAAGGCTTGTTCGACCAGGCAGTGGCCCTGGTGTCGCGCGAGGGCAAGGCCAGCACCAGCTTCATCCAGCGCCACCTGGCGATCGGCTACAACCGGGCGGCCAAGCTGATCGAGCAGATGGAGAAGGAAGGCGTGGTCAGCGCCGCCAACCACGTGGGCAAGCGGGACGTGCTGGTGCGGGTGTCGAAGGACGACGACTGAGGCTAGAGCACGATCCGTGCTGATAGGCGCACGGCTCGCGCTCTAGCCTTTGTTTATACGAGCATGTTCATCCGACGGGTGATCCCGTGTGGTCGGATCATGCTCTAGCCCCTTCGCTGCACTGCAATAAGCTGGCAAGCTGGGATCATGCCGTACCCCGCCTGGCTCCCGATCCTGCTCGGTGTCCTCACCGCGGTGGGTCCGCTCTCCACCGACATGTACCTACCGGCGTTCCCGGCCATCGAAGCCTCCCTCGGCGGGCGGGTGGGGACGGCGCAGATCACGCTCGCAACCTGGTTCGCCGGGCTGGCGGTGGGGCAATTGACGCAAGGGTCGCTGTCGGACCGTTACGGCCGGCGCGGGCCGCTGATCGTGGGCACGCTCGTCTATACCATCGCCAATGCCGGCTGCGCCCTGGCGCCGGACCTGTTCACCCTGGCGGCGCTGCGCTTCGTCTCGGCGTTCGGCGGCTCGGCCAGCATGGTGATCCCGCGCGCCGTGGTGCGGGACCTGGCGGACGGGCACGCCGCCGCCCGGCTGATGTCCCGGCTGATGCTGGTCATGGGCGCGGCGCCGATCCTGGCGCCGGCGCTCGGCGGCCTGGTGCTGACGGTGGCGTCGTGGCACGCGATCTTCTGGTTCACCGCCGCCTATGGTGGCGTCTGCTGCCTGTTGGTCTGGCGGTTTCTGCCCGACACCCTTCCCAAGCGGAACCGTCTGTCGCTCGGCGCGGCGGGCTTGGCCCGGCGCTACCTTGCCGTCTTGCGCGACCGGGTGTTCCTGGCCTACGCGCTCATGGGCGGCTGCGGCATGTTCGGCATGTTCGCCTATATCGGCGGCTCCCCGGCCGTGGTGATCCAGCGCTTCGCCTTCACCCCCGCGCAATATGGCGCCATGTTCGGCGCGAGCGCGGCGATGTTCATCCTGGGCTCGCAGATCAACCCCAGGCTGCTGCCCCGCTTCGGCGCGGCACGGGTGATCCGGGTCGCATCGATGGTCTATCTCGCCGCCGCTGCGGCGCTGTTGCTGTGCGCGGTGCTGGACGTGGGCGGGGTGTACGGCGTCGTGCTGCCGGTCGCGCTCGCCATGGGCAGCATGGGCTTCGTCATGCCCAACTCCGCCGTGGGCGCGCTCTCCCGCCACGCGGCGCAGGCGGGCAGCGCCTCGGCGATGATGGGGACCATGCAGTTCTGCCTGGCCGCGCTCAGCGGCAGCCTGGTGGGCGCATTGACCGACGGCACCGCCCGCCCGATGGCGACGCTGATGCTGCTGGGCGCGCTCGGCGTCGTCACGGCCGACCGCCTGCGGCCGAAGCCGCGGCTGGCACAGCCGCACCCGCCTGGCTAGACTTGCCCGACACAGGAGCCCGACCCTGATGCAACCTCCCCACAACGTCACCCCGCGAAGCGTGGCCGTCTGATGGACCTGCACCTCGCGGGCAAGCGCGCCCTTGTCACCGGCGGCTCGAAGGGCATCGGCCGGGCCAGCGCGGAAGCCTTGGCCGAGGAGGGGTGCGACATTGTGCTGGTGGCGCGCGACCCGGCCGCGCTCGAGCAAGCGGCATCGATGGTCCGCGCCCGCCGGCAGGTCCGGGTCGAGGTGATCGCCGCCGACCTGTCGCGGCAGGCGGAGGTGGAGCGCGTGGCCGCGGCCGCAGGCGAGGTCGACATTCTGGTCAACAATGCCGGCGCGATTCCGTCCGGCAACCTGCTGGCGGTGGACGACGGCACCTTGCGGGCCGCCTGGGACCTCAAGGTGTTCGGCTTCATCTCCCTATGCCGCGCGCTGTATCCCATGCTGACGGCCCGCCGCGGCGTCATCGTCAACGTGATCGGCGCCGCCGGGGAGACGTTCGACCCCGGCTACGTGGCGGGCGTCGCCGGCAACGCCGCCCTGATGGCGTTCACCCGGTCGCTGGGCCGCGGCGCGCACAAGGACGGCCTACGTGCGGTGGCCATCAACCCCGGCCCGGTCGCGACCCAGCGGCTCGAGCGCTTGCTGCGCCACCGTGCGGAGGCCGAGTTGGGCGACCCCGACCGCTGGCTCGAGCTATGCAAGGGCATGCCCTATGGCCGCCCGGCGGAGCCCGCGGAAATCGCCGCCGCTGTCGCCTTCCTGGCCAGCCCGCGCTCGGCCTACACCAACGGCACCGTGCTGACGATCAATGGCGGGCCCTGACGCCGCCAACTGGCAGCAGCTGAACCGCGCCAATTGGGACGAGCGCGTGCCGCTGCATCGCGCCGCGCCCAGCTACGACTTGGCGCCGCTCCGCAACGGCACCGCCCGGCTGCGCATCGTCGGGCCCGAGCTGGGGCCGGTGGCCGGGCTGCGCGTGCTGCACCTGCAATGCCACTTCGGCAATGACAGCCTGGTGCTGGCCAGCCAGGGCGCCGTGGTGACCGGGCTCGACTTCTCGGCCCCGGCGATCGAGGCGGCGCGGGAGAATGCGGCAGCGCTGGGCTTGCCGGCACGGTTCGTGGCCTCGGACCTCTATGCCGCGCGCGAGGCGCTGCCCGAGCCTGCGGCGTTCGACCTGGTGTTCACCACCTGGGGCACCATCGGCTGGCTGCCCGACCTTCCCGGCTGGGCGGGGATCGTCGCCCATTTCCTGCGCCCCGGCGGCCGGCTGTATTTCGCCGACATCCATCCGACGGCGCTGGTGCTGGACGACGCGACCCCTGCGCCGGACGGCCGGCCCGGCTGGTTCGCGCCCTACTTCCAGACCGAGCCGATCGTGACCGACGATCCCCGCGACTATGCCGACCCGGACGCCCGAGGGCTTGCGGCCGATGCGCCCGGAGGAGGGCATGCCGCCGTTGCCGGAGTTCGGCATCCTCATGCTGAAGGGTGCCGACGCCCGCCAGCCCGTCACCGACGCGCTGGCCGCCTATATCTCGGACACGTTCCGGACCGAGACGGCCAGCGACATCGCAGCCTAAAGCCCGGCCAGCACACTTTCTGCCTTGCTCACGTCGAAGCCGCCGGGCGGCTCCACGGCCAGGCTGGTCACGCGGCCGTTCTCGGCCACCATGGCGAAGCGCTGGCTGCGGATGCCGAGGCCGCGGGCCACCAGGTCCAGTTCCAGCCCGAGCGCCCGGGTGAAGGCGGCGCTGCCGTCCGCCAGCATGGTGACGCGCCCGTCCACGCCCTGATCCCGGGCCCAGGCGCTCATGACGAAGGCGTCGTTCACCGCCATGCAGGCGACGCTGTCCACGCCCTTGGCCCGCAACGCGTCGATGTTTTGCAGGTAGCCCGGCAGGTGCCGCGCGCTGCAGGTCGGCGTGAAGGCGCCGGGGACGGCGAACAGCACCACCTTCTTGCCGCCAAACACCTCGTCGGTGGTGACCTCCTTCGGCCCGTCGGCGGTGGCGGCGGTCAATTTCAGGTTCGGGATCGCGTCACCCACCTTGATCATCGTTCGTCTCCAATTGGGTCTGATCGGCAGTCGTAGCCGCCCATTGCAACTGAGTCACCTGCCCGGCGCTTGTGGTCCCGAACGGGGACGCCAGATTGTTGCATATGATCCCAAACGACGACCCTTATCTGACGGGCCAACTGCTGATCGCCATGCCGGCGATGGAAGACCCCCGCTTTGCCCAGAGCGTCATCCTGCTCTGCGCCCATACCGACGAGGGCGCCATGGGCATCGTGCTGAACCGCCCCTTGGCGAAGCCGACCTTCGAGGCGTTGCTTCACCAGCTCGACGTGGAGCCGACGCCGCCCGCCCGACAAATCCGCCTGTGCCAGGGCGGCCCGGTGGACCACGGGCGCGGCTTCGTGCTGCACACCAACGATTGGGTGGGCGACGGCAGCCTGCGGGTGGACGAAAACCTGGCGCTGACCGCCAGCCTCGACGTGTTGCAGGAGATCGCGCAGGGCCGCGGGCCGCGCGAAGGACTGCTGGCGCTGGGATACGCAAGCTGGGGCCCGGGCCAGCTGGACCAGGAGATGCAGGACAACGTCTGGCTCTCGGCGCCCGCGCCGGTGCCGCTGCTGTTCGATGCGGATTATGACACCAAATGGCGGCGCGCGCTCGGCATCCTGCATATCGACCCGCTGCTGCTGTCGGGGGCGGCCGGACACGCCTGACGCGTCTATCAGATCACGCCTGACGCGTGTGCCAGATCACGCCTGACGCGTCTGCCAGATGAAGTGCTGCATGGCGGCCACCGGCGCCAGTTCGGCGCGGGCCAGTTCCGCTTCGGCCTGGGCATGGTCGCCCTCCAGGTGTTCGCCGTGCAGGCCGCCCAGCACCCAGCAGCTATCGACCCCGATGGCGGCCGCGCCGGCGATGTCGGTGCGAAGCGCGTCGCCGACCGCCAGCACGCGCGGCTTCGGCAGGCCGAGCAGGTCCAGCACGGGCGCGTAGATGCGGGGGTCGGGCTTGCCCAGCATGCGCACGTCGCCGCCCATCTCGAGGTAGCGCAGCGCCAGCGTGCCGGCGCAGATCACGCGGACGCCGCCGCGGATGACCTCGAGGTCCGGGTTCGCGCACATCATCGGCAGCGCCCGGGCGGCGCAGTCCTGCAGCACCGCGTCGAAGGCGGAGGGCTCGCTTGGGTCGGCGAGGTCGTCGGGGCCGGTGTTCAGCACGAAGCTCGCGCCCGCGGGGCTGTCGAGCACCTCGAGCGGCAGGCCCTCCATGACGTTGCGGTCTCTGGCGGGGCCGAGGTGGAAGACGCGGGCGCCCAGGGCCTCGTACCAGGCGTCGGGACGGTCGCGCAGCATCACGAAGCTGGCCTCGCCGGAGGTCATGATGCCCGCATAGTGCGCGTCGGGGATGCCCATGCGGCGCAGCTGCCGCTGGATCGCGGCGGCCCGGCGCGGGGCGTTGGACAGCAGCACGACAGGCTTGCCGGCCGCATGCAGCTCGGCCAGGCACTCGGGCGCGCCGGGGAGGGGGGCCACCCCGTCATGGATCACGCCCCAGAGGTCGAGGATGAAGCCGTCGTACTCGTCGGCAATCGCCGCGAAGCCGTCGATATATCTCAAAGCCCCGCTCCGATCGCGCCGGTGATGGTGGCGAAGCCCTGGGCCCGCATGGCGGCCAGCAGCTCCCGTTTCAGCCGCCCGACGAGCGCCGGACCCTCATAGGCGAAGGCGGTGTAAAGCTGCACCAGGTGCGCGCCGGCCCGGATTTTGGCCAGCACGTCATCGCCGGTGGCGACCCCACCGCAGCCCACCAGCACCAGGCGGCCCTGCGCCAGGCCGTGCGCGCGGGCCAGCATGCGGGTGCTCGGACCCATGAGCGGCGGCCCCGACAGGCCGCCCGTCTCGCGCTTGAAAGGCGAGCGCAGAGTCTCCGGCCGGGCCACGGTGGTGTTGGCCACCACCAGCCCGTCCACGGCATGCGCCAGGGCGGCCGCCACCACGGCTTCCAGCCCGGCATCCGACAGGTCGGGCGCGACCTTGACCAGCAGCGCCGGGCGCTGCGGCATCGCGTGGCGCTGCGGCACCGCAGCCTGGATCGCGGCCAGAATGCCGCGCAGCTGCGCCTCGCCCTGCAGGTCCCGCAGGCCCGGCGTGTTCGGTGAGGACACGTTGATGACGATGTAGTCCACATGCGGCGCCACCGCGGCGACCATCAGGGGATAATCGCGCTCGGGGACCGCGCCATCCTTGTTGATGCCGACGTTGGCGCCGAGGGGCACGCCGCGCGGCAGGGCGGCCAGGCGGGCGACGTAGGCGGCGAGCCCCTGGTTGTTCAGGCCGTAGCGGTTGATGATGGCCCGGTCGGCCTCGAGCCGGAACACCCGCGGCAGGGGGTTGCCTTGCTGCGGGCGGGGCGTCACCGAGCCGGTCTCGACCGCTCCGAACCCCAGCCGGCGCAGGCCGCGCACCGCAACCGCGTCCTTGTCGAACCCGGCCGCCAGGCACACCGGGTTGCCGAACCGCAGGCCGAAGGCCTGGACCTGCAGCGCAGGGTCGTCTGGCGCCAGGTCGCGCCCGGCCAGGCCCAGGCGCAACGCGGTGATGGCCAGCCGGTGCGCCCGCTCGGCATCGAGCCGGCGCAGCAGGGGAGTGAGGCGCGAGGCGAGCCGGGGCGTCATGGCGGGCTGTTTGCCTCACCGCGAGATGCTAGCATAGGGGCATGTGGAACCAGCCCTACCTTGAGACTTGCTGCCGCGCCGCGCTGCACCGGCTCGTGCTGAGCGGCGATGGCGGGCGGCCCGGCGGCCTCAAGGACGGGCCGTGCCTGGTGCGTCTGGCAGGCATGGGCCTGGTGTGCGAACGGGCCGATGGGCGGTATGGTCTGACCAGGGACGGCACGGCGCGGCACGCGAGCGAGGTCCTGGGCCGGGTGGCCTGATCACGCAAAGGCAAGCTGCGGCCGGGATGGCAGGCGGACCACCAAGGCGCCGATCAGGGCCAGGTTGGCGAGGTTGAACACGACGCCCACGGCAAAAGCGGGCGCATAGGCCAAATAGTGGTCGTAGATGCCGCCCGCCACCCAGCTGCCGGCCGCCATGCCGCCCTGGCCGGCCAGCAGCAGCACCGGCACGCGCCAGCTCGCCTCGCGGTCGGGGAACAGGTCGCGGATGGCGAGCACGTAGGCGGGGACCAGGCCGCTGAACCCCAGGCCGAATAGCGCCGAGATCGCGAACAGCGCGGCCTCGTCCTGCGTCGCCACGAAGGCGGCGATCGCCACGGCCTGGCAGGCGCTGGCGGCCAGCACGGTGCGGAGCCCGCCGGCGCGGTCGGCCATCCAGCCCCAGAACTGCCGGCCGGCGAAGGCGAGCGCCAGCATCACCGACAGCATGGCCGCGCCCCGCGTCGGCGCCAGGCCGAGATCGGAGCAGAGGGCGACGAGGTGGCCCTGCGGCATCGCCATCGGGATGCAGCAAAGGAAGATCGCCCCGGAGATCAGGGCCATGGCTACGTTGGGCGCGAACCCCATCACCCGCCCGGCCGCCGGGTCCTGCAGGGTGCCCGGCCCGGTGGCAGCCGCGGGGGGGGGCGCCAGGAACCAGGTCAGCGGCAGGGCGACGGCCAGGATCAGGCCGGCATACAGCAGCATGGTGCGCTGCCAGCCGACTGCATCGACCATCCCTTCCATAAGCGTGGGCCACAGCACGCCGGCCAGGTACTGCCCGCTGGAAACGAGCGCCAGCGCCGTGCCGCGCCGCCGGTCGAACCAGCGGCTGACCAGGGTGATCAGCGGCGCGAACAAGCAGCCCAGTCCCAAGAAGCCGACCAGCACGCCATAGCCCAGCAGCAACTGCCACGCCTGCCCGCCGGCCGAAACGACCAGCCCGGCTGCCGCCATCACCACGCCGAACGCGGCCGTGCGCCGCGCGCCGACCCGTTCCGCCACCCAGCCCATGAGGATGCCGCCCAGCCCGGACCCCAGAAAAGCCGCCGACCCGGCCAGCGCGGCAACCGAGCGCGGCAGCCCCAGGCCTGCCGCGATCGGCTTCAGCGCGACCACGCCCACCAGCGGCGCCCCGAAGGCGAGGGTCAGAACGGCCAGGGCCGCGCCGACCACGATCCAGGATTGGCGGCCCTCAACGCTTTGTGCATCCATGCCGCCGTTCTAACCCCCTGGCGGGGGGCTCGCTACCCCCGACTCGATGCAGCCCCCCGAATCGATGCAGCCGGGCCCAGCCACGATGCCTTGCATGCGCAGCGACCACTCCAGCCGCTCCATCGCTTCCTGCCAAAGGCGCCAGTCGCAGCGTTCGCGCGGCCGCGCCGGGTTGGGCGCGACGCCGCGCAGGCCCCAGATGCGCAGGATGCGGGCATGCAGCAGCTCGATGCGGCGCTGCCGGTAGAGCCCATCTAGGCATTTCACGACGTCCTCCGGCCGGCATGGGCCGGGCCGGGGCCGGGGTGCGGCCGGGTCGCGATGCGCGGCGAGGGTGGCCAGGGTCCAGAACCAGGCGGCTTCGGCCGAGCGAAATGGCTGGACGGCGGCTGGGGCATCCCGGACGGCGGAGAGTATGGGCATGTCGGTCCTTGGAGCATGGAACATAACAAGAACATTTTCCCATTCCGGTGACAAGCCGCTGAAGGTGCATATTCCTAGTTGCCACGGTCTCAATTCCTAGGCACACTCCGCCCCATGAAGCACGACGACATTTGGCGAGCGCTCGACACGCTTGCGGCGGAGTACGGTATGTCCGCATCGGGGCTCGCCAAGCGCTCGGGCCTGGATGCGACGACGTTCAACCCGAGCAAGCGGCGGATGCCCGACGGGCGGGCGCGCTGGCCAAGTACGGAAAGCCTGGCCAAGGTGCTGGACGCGACCGGCGCCAGCCTGGAGACGTTCACCTCGTTGGTCACGGGCGCGCGCGCCGTCAGCTCCGCGCGGCCGCCGCGGCGCATCCCGCTGGTCGGCTTGGCGCAGGCGGGCGGCGACGGGTTTTTCGACGACGCCGGGTTCCCGGTGGGCGGCAGCTGGGATGAGGTCAGCCTGCCGGAGATCGGCGATCCGCACGCCTATGCGCTGGAGATTTCCGGGGACAGCATGGAGCCGGTGTTCCGCGACGGCGACATGGTGGTCATCTCGCCGGCGGCGCCCATCCGCCGCGGCGACCGCGTGGTGGCGCGGACCCTGGCCGGCGAGGTGATGGCCAAGCAGCTCGCCCGCCGGTCGGCCAAGCGGATCGAGCTGAAAAGCCTCAACCCGGCGCATCGCGATCGCAGCTTCGACCTGACCGAGGTGGCCTGGGTGCACCGGATCATCTGGGCGAGCCAGTAGGGGGGGGATTCCGCCGCGCTCCGCTCCTCATGCCGAATCTTCTGGTCCGGCGGGCGAAGCCGCGCCAGCATGGCGCGCTGCAACATGAGGTGGCCCCGATGCGCGTGCTCGCACTGCTGTTCCTGCTGCTCCCCGCCGCGTCCCGGGCCGCGGAACCGGTGGACCTGACCTTGGTGCTGGTGTCCGACGTGTCCCGCAGCGTCGACGATGCCGAGTTCCGCATGCAGAAGGAGGGCTACGCCGCGGCGTTCAACGACCCGCGCGTGATCGCTGCGATCCGTGGCGGCCCCATCGGGGCGATCGCGGTGGCATACGTGGAGTTCGCCGGGTCGTATGAAATCCGCACGGTGCTGGATTGGCGCGTGGTGCGGGACACGGGCAGCGCGCGCGGGCTAACGGACGCGTTGTCGGCGGCGCCGCGCTCCTTCTGGGGCCGCACCAGCATCAGCGCCGGCATTGACCGGGCGATGCAGATGCTGGCGGAGAACCCGTACGAGGCGCAGCGCCGGGTCATCGACGTGGCGGGCGACGGCACCAACAACTCGGGCCGCGAGGTCACGGCCGCGCGGGACGACGCGGTCGCCGCCGGCGTCACCATCAACGGGCTGGCGATCATCAACGAGAACCCGGTCAGCTACACCTTCGCCCATGTGCAGCCGCCGGGCGGGCTGACGGAGTGGTACCGGCAGAACGTGACCGGCGGCCAGGGCAGCTTCGTCGTCGAGGTGCGGTCGTTCCAGGCGTTCGGGCAAGCCATGACGCGCAAGCTGATCAACGAGATCGCCGCGGTGCCCGGCGCCGCCTCCATGCACGCCAACACAGGAGACTGACCGCTTGGACATTCGTAACCTCGGCCGTTCCGGCCTGCGTGTCTCGTCCGTCGGGCTGGGCTGCAACAATTTCGGCGGCCGCATCGATCTCGAAGCCAGCCGCGCCGTGGTGCATGCGGCGCTGGATGCGGGGATCACCCTGTTCGACACCGCGGACGTGTATGGCGAGCGCGGCGGCTCGGAGACGGCGCTGGGCGAAATCCTGGGCCCGCGCCGCAAGGACATCGTGCTGGCCACCAAGTTCGCGATGCCGATGGACGCGGCGGAAACGCTGAAGGGCGCCAGCCGCCGCTACATCGTGACCGCCGTGGAGGCGAGCCTGCAGCGGTTGCGGACCGACTGGATCGACCTCTACCAGCAGCACCGGCCGGACCCGCTGACGCCGATCGAGGAAACCCTGCGCGCGCTGGACGACCTGATCCGCGCCGGCAAGATCCGCTATGCCGGATGCAGCAACCTGCCGGGCTGGCAGGTGGTGGAGGCGGCCTGGACCGCGCGCAGCGCCGGACTGTCCGGCTTCGTGTCGTGCCAGGACGAGGTGTCGCTGCTGGTCCGCAAGCACGAGGCGGACCTGATGCCGGCCATGCGCGCCTACGGGCTGGGGCTGCTGCCATACTTCCCGCTCGCCAGCGGGCTGCTGACCGGCAAATACAAGCGCAACGCGCCAATGCCGGAGGATGCGCGGCTGACCAAGACCCAGCGGCTGGCGGACCGCTATCTCACCGAGGCGAACTGGGCGGTCGCGGAGAAGCTGGGCGACTTCGCCGAGGCACGGGGACACACCATGCTCGAGCTGGCGTTCAGTTGGCTGCTGGCCCGGCCGCCGGTTTCCAGCGTGATCGCGGGCGCCACCAAGCCGGAGCAGATCCGGGCCAACGTTGCCGCGGGCGGATGGGCGCTCACCGCCGAGGACCTGGCGGCGATCGACGCGATCACAGGCGTGCCCGATGCAGCGGCGTAGTGTGCTCCTGGGGGCGGCTGCCGGCGCGCTCGCCCGGCCGGCGCTGGCCCAGCCCGTATCCGCCCGAACCCTGCGGGTCATCCCGCAGGCCAACCTGACCAGCCTCGACCCGATCTGGACCACCGCGGTGGTCACCCGCAACCACGCCTATTTGGTGTACGACCAACTGGTGGCGATGGACGCCGGGTTCGTGCCGCGCCCGCAAATGGCCGAGGGTTGGCTCGAGGAGGACGCCGGCCTGCGCTGGACCTTCACCCTGCGCCCGGAGCTGCGGTTCCACGACGGCGCGCCGGTGCGGGCGGCGGATTGCGTGGCCAGCATCCGGCGCTGGATGGTGCGGGACAGCCTGGGCCAGACGCTCGCCACGCTCACCGACGAACTCGCCGCCCTCGATGACCGGCGCTTCGCCTTCCGGCTGCGCCGCCCCTTCCCACTGCTGCTGGCGGCAATGGCCAAGCCGAGCCCGGTGCCCTTGTTCGTGTTCCCCGAGCGGATTGCCCGCCTCGACGCCTACCAGCAATTGACCGACCCGGTGGGCTCCGGCCCGTTCCGCTTCCTCCCCGGCGAGTGGAACCCCGGCTCCCGCGCCGTATGGGCGCGGTTCGACGGCTACGTGCCTCGCCAGGAGCCGCCGGACGGCATCGCGGGCGGGCGCCGCCCGAACGTGGACCGGATCGAGTGGACCGTCATCAGCGATAGCGCGACCGCCGCGGGCGCCATGGCCAACGGCGAGCAGGACTATTGGGAATACCCGCTGCACGACCTGGTGCCCTTGCTGCGCCGCAACCGCGAAATAGTGGTGGGCCAGCGGCTGGCTCAAGGCACCTATGCGGGCATGCGGGTCAACCACCTGCATCCGCCGTTCGACAACCCGGCCGTGCGCCGGGCCTTGGCGATGGGCATCGACCAGCGGGACCACCTGCGCGCGGTGGCCGGCGAGGATCAGAGCCTGTGGGGCGCCTGCGAGAGCGTCTATGCCTGCGGCACCACCTACGAGACGGCGGCCGGCAACGAGGTGCTGCGGACCCGCAGCATCGACAAGGCTCGGGCGGCGCTGGCGGCCTCGGGCTATGCCGGGCAGCGGGCGGTGATGCTGGCGCCGTCGGACTATCCGCAGATCAACGCGCTCTCGCTGGTAACGGCGGACGTGATGAAGCGCATGGGCTTCAACCTGGAGCTGATCAGCACGGATTGGGGCACGGTTGTGCAGCGCCGGGCCAGCCAGGAGCCGGTCGAGAAAGGCGGCTGGAGCGTGTTCCACAGCACCTGGTCGGGCGCCGACGTGGTGAACCCGGCCATCCACCAGAACTTGCGCGCCAACGGCCGCAGCGCCTGGTTCGGCTGGCCGACCGACCCCGAGATCGAGCGGATGCGCAACGCCTGGATCGACGCGTCGGACGAGCCGGAGCGCAAGCGCCTGGCCGATGCGCTGCAGGTGCGGGCGATGGAGACGATCCCCTTCATTCCGCTGGGCTATTACTGGCAGCCCTCGGCCTGGCGGCGGAACGTGACCGGCGTGTTCCCGTGCCAGATCACGGCGTTCTGGAACCTGGGCAAGCAGGCATAGAGCAACGATGCGCGCGGGCCCGGTAACCAGGTCTTAAGCTTGTCCGCATAAACTGGGGCCTCTCAGAGCGATGGGCCCTCCGAACCGTGCGCCTCTCCGGACTTTTCCGAACCGATCCCTACAGTTTCGCCGTCGCGCGCTTGATCGCGGCGGTGTCCGCCGGGGAAGGCTTCGTCTTTCTCGTCGGACAGGACCTTGCACGAATGCAGGTGCTGGACCGGGTGGCGTCGGAACTGGCACAATTGCGGTGCCGCGTCGTGCGGGTCGCTGCGCGTGCGGCGGATGGGTTCAGCCTGCACGACCTTGTCGCCCAGCTCACGCAGCAACTGGGCTCGGACGCCGAACCTGGGGACACGCTCGAGCGGAACCACCGACGGCTGACGGAGGCGGACGTCAGTTGTGACCGGATCGCCTTGCTGATCGATCGCGCGCATCTGCTCGATGCGTCCGCGTTGCGCTTCCTCCAGCTCACCTGCCGGTCCGGCCCAGCCCTCAGGGTCGTGCTCGCCAGCCACGCGGTGGGCCCGGCATCCGTCCCGGAATTCACCCTCCTGCAAGCGGGATCGTCCGCCTGCATCGATCTCGACTTGCCGATGCTGGAAAGCCGGCGCGCATGATCCCCGGGGGCGGGGTGGCGGCTACGCCCCGCCATGCTCCTTGCACCACGTCGCGATGTCAGCATGGGTCGCGAACCAGCAGCCCCCGCGAGCCTTGGCGTGAGCGATCAGCTTCTCCAGCACCGGCAGGCGCGAGCGGTGGCCGGAGACGTGCGGATGCAGGGTCAGCAGGAACAGGCCCCGCTCCTCCCAGGCCGCGTCGAACTCGGCGGTGAAGATTTCCAGCACCGCGCTGGGCGGGGTGTACGGCCGCAGCGCGCTGAAGCGGACGAAGTTGAAATAGACGGCGTCGTCGCGGATCCATTCGGGCGGCAGTTCCACGATCCCGGTGGGTTCGCCATCGGCCTCCAACTCATAGGCGTCGTCGTCGGCCATGAGCGAGCTGTCGTAGAGCAGGCCGAGTTCGCGGATGATGGCAAGGGTATCGACCGAGAAGTCCCAGCTCGCGGTTCGCATGCCGACCGGGCGCTTGCCGGCGATGCGTTCCAGGGTATCGGCGGCGCGGAAGGTGAGGTCGCGCTCCACGCCCGGCGGCAGCTTGGTATTGGCTTCATGGATCCAGGAATGGATGCCGATCTCGTGCCCGTCGCCGGCCACCGCGCGCACCTCGTCCGGGTGCAGCAGGGCCGACACGGCCGGGTAGAAGAAGCTGGCGGGGACGGATTCCCGCTCCAGCAGGCGGCGGATGCGCGGCACCGCCTGGCGGTTGCCGTACTGGCCCTGGCTGATGCGCATGGGGCTCTCGTCGGCATCGCGCAGCGGGATGGTCTCGTGGTCGGCGTCGAACGAGATGGCGACGGCGCAGCGGGCGCCACCGGGCCAGGTCTTCGGCGCCAGGCTGCGGCCGGCGCGGGCGCGGCCGACGATGCGGCGCCAGGTCGCTTCCGGCCAATTCCAGGGGTCGCCGTCGGGATGCTTGCTGTCGCTCATGGGTGCTCTCCTTAACGGCCGCCGTCGACTTGCAGGATCTGGCCATTGACGAAGTCGGCCAGGGGGCCGGCGAAGAACAGCACGGCGTTGGCGATGTCCTGCGGCGTGCCCAGGCGGCGCAGCGCAATGGCGCCGACCATGGCCGCCTGCTTGGCCGGGCCGTAACCCTCCCATTGCGCGGCGCTGGCCGGGTTGCTGGGGATCAGGCCGGGCGCCACGCTGTTGACCGTGATGCCGTGCGGTCCCAGCTCGTGCGCGAGCTGCCGCGTGAGACCCACGACGGCGTGCTTGGCGCTGGTATAGGCCTGGATGCCGGTCAGCGAGGCCTGCAGCCCGGCACCGGACGAGATGTTGACGATCCGCCCGCGCCCCGCCCGCTTCATGCCGGGCGCGGCGGCACGGCTGAGCGCGAAGGCGGCGCCCAGGTTGACCGCCAGTATGCGGTCCCAATCCGCGTCGGCGACCTCGTCGAGCGGCCGGAACACCTGGCCGGCGACGCCACCGGCGTTGTTGACCAGCACGTCGATGGCGGCCCCCGCGGCTTGCTCGACCCGGCCGATCCAGGCGGCGGCGGCGGCGCGATCGGTGAGGTCCACCACGGCCATTTCGGTGCCGGCGACCGCTGCCGCGACCGGGTTGCAGCCGAATACCCGGGCGCCGAGGCGGGCGAAGCTCTCCGCGATGGCCAGGCCCAGCCCGTGCCCGGCGCCGCTGACCGCGACCACTTTTCCGCCGAAATCGATGTTCATGGCAGCAACTCCAGCAGGTTGGCGTCGGACAGCGCCCGTTTGCCGTCCTCGACCTCGTGGATCATCGCGACCAGCTTGCGGGTCGTCGGGCAGGGCAGGCCGTGGCGGGCGCCGACCTCGAAGATCGGGGCGATCTGCACGTCGACCTCGGTGCGGCGCTTGCGGACGGCGAGGTCGCGCCAGACTCCGGAATGGGTCTTGGAACTCGGCCGGTTGAACGCGACCATGGCGTCGATGCTGGCCTGGGCCTGCGCCTCGGTGGCGCCGGGCCCGAAGGCCGCCGGGTCGAACCCGTTGAAGCCGCGCGGCTCGATCCCTTCGGCGACCGCGACCGCGACGGCCTCGCCGCCCAAGGCGCGCCAGACCGGCAGCAGCTCCGGCCGGGCCAGGCAGTCGGCGATGCCCAGGTCGCCGAGCGCCTGGGCGAACAGCATCGCCCCATAGCCGAGCTTGCCCCAGAGATAGGACCAGATGTTCGTGGTGATGATCGCGTCCGGTTCGAAGTCCCGCATCAGGGCGTGCAGGGCCTCGAGACGCGGGGTGATCCGGCCGTCGATCTCGCCCAGCACAACGGCGCCGCGGTTGCCGAACATGATCTCGCCCGGCGCCATCCAGTCGGCGCCGAAGTTGACGAAGGCGCCCATGGTCCGGGCCGGGCCGACAATGCCCGCGATCAGGGTCTCGCAGAGGCCGTTCTGCAGCGAGAGCACGATGCCGTCCGCGGCGAGGTGCGGCAGCAGGGCACGGGCGGCATTCTCGGTGTGATGCGCCTTCACGCACAGGAAGATGCGCGGCCAAATGCCGGTGACCTCCAGCGGCAACAGGGCGCGCGCGCGCACGGTGAAGTCCTCCATTGGGCCGAACAGGTGCAAGCCGGGCGCACGGATGGCCGCGACATGCTCCGGCACCACGTCGACGAAGGTCACGTCATGGCCGGCACGCTGCAGATAGGCGCCCACCGTGCCGCCGATGGCGCCGGCGCCCCAAACCAGGATGCGGTCGGTCATGGACGGCTCTCCTCGAACGCCGTGAGGAAGGCGCGCAGGTTGTCGCCGAGATAGGGGCTGAGGTAGCCGCCCTCCTGCACCAGCACGGTCGGCACGCCAAGTGTGCGGATGCGCCGCGCAGCCTGGGCGAAGCCCGCGATGGTGACCTTGAAGGTTTGGGTCGGATCGTGCTCCGAGGCATCGAAGCCCAGGGAGACGACGAGTGCCGCGGGCTTGAACGCCCCGATGGCGGCGAGCGCCTGGTTGAGGCCGCCGAGGAAGGCCGGGTCGGCCGTGCCCATCGGCAGCGGCACGTTGAGGTTCGTGCCCTGCGCCGCGCCCCCGCCCGTCTCGTCCGCGTGCCCGGCATAGAACGGCGCGGTCAGGTTCGGGTCGCAATGGACGGAGGCGACCATGACGTCCGGGCGGGTCCAGAAGATGTGCTGGGTGCCGTTGCAGTGGTGCACGTCGATGTCCAGCACCGCGACCCGGCCGTGGCGCGCCACCAGCCGCTCGGCGGCGATGGCGGCGTTGTTGAGGTAGCACACGCCCGTCATCAGGTCGGGGTAGGCATGGTGGCCCGGCGGGCGGCAGAGCGCATACGCCGTCTCGCCGGTCGCAGCGACCTGGTCGGCCGCATGGATCGCGCAGCGGGCGCTGGCGAACACGGCCGTCCAGGTGTCCTGCTGGATCGGGCATGAGGTGCTGTTGCTGTACCAGCCGAGCTGGCCGAGCAGGTTGGTCGGCATCCGGTGCATGCGGTGGGTGGGGTGCACGTTGGGGATGGCGTCCGGGCCCGCGCCGGGCAGCTCCCGCCAGCGCGCGTGCGCCGTCCGCAGGAACGCGACGTAGGCCGGGTCGTGTACCGCCAGGATCGGGGCGAGCGTGGTGTCCGGCGCTTCGACGATGGGGTGGCCGCCGGCGCGGGCGACGCCGAGGAAGATATGGTAGCGCTCGGCCCGGTCGGGCTGGGCGATGAAGGTGCCGAGGCGGAACACCTGCTCGGGGTCGTGCAGAACCTGGTCGGGGTGGTGGACGACGAGCATGCGGCCGGGCTCCGTGCGGTGTAGGTGGACTATGCACCGGCCGCGCCGGGGCGGGCAGGGGACTTATCCGGCTTCGGCGGGCGTCCGCAGGGTGAGCGCCAGCGCGTGCAGGCCGGTGTCGAACTCGGGCTGCACGGCGTGGTTGACCAGGCGGTGCCGGGCGACCCGGCCAAGCCCTTCGAAGCGGGTGGAGACGAGCAGCACGCTATAATGCGTCTCGCCCCCAGGCTGCGCCCCGGCGTGGCCGGCGTGCTTGGCGCTGTCGTCCTCGACGCGCAGCAGGGTGGGCCCGAATTGGGCGGCGAGGGCGGTTTCGATGCGGGCGGCGCGGTTCGGCATGGCGTCCGTTTAGCCGCGGGGCTTGCCGCGCACCATCCCGACCGCACATAAATCCTCCATGACCCGACGCCCCACGCGCCCCCGGGCCTACGCGCCCGACCCGGACGCGCCGGGCCGCCCCTGCGAGTTCGCCGGCTGCCCCAATGCGGGCGAGTACCGCGCGCCCAAGTCGCGCATCGCGCTGAACCAGTACCACTGGTTCTGCCTGGAGCATGTGCGCGCCTACAATGCGAAGTGGGACTTCTACAAGGGCATGACGCCCGGCCAGATCGAGCAGCAGACCCGGATGGACACGGGCTGGCAGCGGCCGACCTGGCCGCTCGGCAGCCTCGGCCACAAGGGGTTCGACGAGACCCACCTGCGCGACCCGCTGCACCTGCTCGCCACCGGCCGCATTCGGCGGGATGTGGGCCAGCAGCAGGTAAAAATCCCGGCCGACTTGCGCGAACCGGTACAGACGCTCGGCATCGACTGGCCGGTGGCGATGGACGCGCTAAAGGCGCGCTACAAGGAACTGGCCAAGCTCCACCATCCCGATGCGAACGGCGGCGACCGGGCCTCGGAGGAGCGGTTGAAGTCGATAAACCTGGCCTACGCCGCCGTACGGCAATATTTGAGCGCCGAACCCCGCCTGGCGGCGACCGGGTAAGCTTCCGCATCCGCGGCGGCGGGCGTAGTGTGCCGCCGAACGCCACCACGGCCCGAGACCAATGGACTTGGCACAGGACACAACAGGCTTATGAATAACATCGCTGCCCTCGCCGACGCGCGCTCCACGCCGACCTCGGCCATCAATGCGCCGGATACGACGATCTCCGGGCGCGAGGCGTTCGGCCTCGATATCGACATGCAGGTTCCGGCGTTCCTGGTGCCGACGGAGCACGTGCCGGAGATCGATGAGAACTACAAGTTCGACCGCGAGACCACCCTGGCGATCCTGGCCGGGTTCGCCCACAACCGGCGGGTGCTGATCCAGGGTTACCACGGCACCGGCAAGTCCACCCATGTCGAGCAGGTGGCGGCGCGGCTGAACTGGCCCTGTATTCGGGTGAACCTCGATAGCCACATCAGCCGCATCGACCTGATCGGCAAGGACGCCATCGTGCTCAAGGATGGCAAGCAGATCACCGAGTTCCGCGAGGGCATCCTGCCCTGGGCCTTGCAGCACGCCTGCGCGCTGGTGTTCGACGAATACGATGCGGGCCGGCCGGATGTGATGTTCGTCATCCAGCGGGTGCTGGAGGTGGAGGGGCGGCTGACCCTGCTGGACCAGAACCGGGTGATCCGCCCGCACCCCAGCTTCCGCCTGTTCGCCACCGCCAATACGGTGGGCCTGGGCGACACCACCGGGCTCTACCACGGCACCCAGCAGATCAACCAGGGCCAGATGGACCGCTGGAACATCGTCGCGACCCTGAACTACCTGCCGCATGCGCAGGAGACGGCGATCGTGATGGCCAAGTCGGGGGTGGCCGGGGACGACAAGGCCGGGCGCAAGCAGGTGGAGAGCATGGTCGCCCTGGCGGACCTGACCCGTGCGGGGTTCATCAATGGGGATATCTCGACGGTGATGTCGCCGCGCACCGTGATGACCTGGGCCGAGAACGCGCGGATTTTCAAGGACACCGGCTTCGCGTTCCGCCTGACCTTCCTCAACAAATGCGACGAGGCGGAGCGCAGCACGGTGGCGGAATACTACCAGCGCTGCTTCAACGAGGAGCTGCCGACCGGGCTGCTGGCGCCGCGCAAGGGGCTCTAGTGTCCGGCTCGAAGGACAACGCCCGCACCGACGATTTCAAGCGCGCCACCGCCGGCGTGCTGCGCGCCATCGCGCAAGTGCCGGACGTGCAGGTGGCGTTCCAGCCGGGACCGTCGGGCCTGGTCGGCAAGCGCGCCCGGCTGCCGCTGCCCACCCGTGCGCTGCCGCCGGCCGAGATGGCGAAGCTGCGCGGGGCGGCCGACAGCGTGGCGCTGCGGCTGCGCCACCACGACGACGCGATCCATGCCGCGCGCAGCCCCGGCCGGCGCGAGGCGAAGGACGTTTACGACGCGTTGGAGCAGGCGCGGGTCGAGGTGGTCGGCGCCCGCCATATGGAGGGCGTCGCCGCCAATCTGCGGGCCCGGCTGTCGGACGAGTGCGAGGCCGAGGGCTTCGACCGCATGACGCGCAAGGACCAGCTGCCGTTGCCCGCGGCGCTGGCACTGTTGGCGCGGGAGCGGATGTCGGGCGAGGCCTCGCCCTCGACCGCCAGCCGCATCCTGGAGAGCTGGCGCGGCACGCTGGGCGAGGACGCCGAAGGCGCGATGGCCGAGATGGCGACGTCGCAGCAGGACCAGACCCGCTTCACGCGGGCCGCCCGCAAGCTGCTGGCGGCGCTCGACCTGGCGGAAGCCGAGGTGGAGTCGGAGCCGGACGACCAGACCGACGACGCCGAGGATGGCGGCGAGCAGTCCGGCGCGCAGGACAATGCCGAACAGAGCGAGGGCGACAGCCAGAGCGAAAGCGAAAGCATGCTGGGCGCGCAGCCCGAGCAAATGGAGGGCGAGGCCGGCGAGGACGAGGGCCAGGACGAGGCGGAGGAGGACGCGGCGACCGCCGAAGGCGACGACCGGCCCGGCGGCCCCCAGCAGCGGCGCGAGAAGCCGGTCCCCGACGACCAGCAGGCCTATCGCGCCTACTCCCGCCACAACGACGAAGAGACCGACGCCGACGACCTCTGCGACGCCGAAGAGCTGACCCGGCTGCGCCAGCAGCTCGACCAGCAGCTGCAGCACCTGCAAGGCGTGGTCAGCAAGCTGGCCAACCGGCTGCAGCGCCGCCTGATGGCGCAGCAGACCCGCGCCTGGGAGTTCGACCTCGAGGAAGGCATGCTCGACGCCGGGCGGCTGGCGCGGGTGGTCGTGAACCCCATGCTGGCCCTGTCGTATAAGCGGGAGCGGGAGACGGACTTCCGCGACACCGTGGTCACCCTGCTGATCGACAATTCCGGCAGCATGCGCGGGCGCCCGATCACCGTGGCGGCCATGTGCGGCGACATTCTGGCGCGCACGCTCGAACGCTGCGCGGTCAAGGTCGAAATCCTGGGCTTCACCACCCGTGCCTGGAAGGGCGGCCAGAGCCGGGAGCGCTGGGTGCAGGACGGCAAGCCCCGCAACCCCGGCCGGCTGAACGACCTTCGCCACATCATATACAAATCGGCCGACGCCCCCTGGCGGCGCTCGCGCAAGAACCTCGGCCTCATGCTGCGCGAGGGCCTGCTGAAGGAGAACATCGACGGCGAGGCGCTGCTCTGGGCCTATCGCCGGCTGGTGGGGCGGCCGGAGCACCGCCGCATTCTGATGGTGATCAGCGACGGCGCGCCGGTGGACGACAGCACGCTGTCGGTGAACCCCGGCAACTACCTCGAGAAGCACCTGCGGCAAGTGATCGGCGAGATCGAGGGCCGCAATGTGGTGGAGTTGATCGCGATCGGCATCGGCCATGACGTGACCCGGTATTACCGCCGGGCCGTGACCATCGTGGACGCCGAGGAGCTTGGCGGCACGGTGATGAAGAAGCTCGCCGAGCTGTTCGACGAGGACGCCGGCATGGCTTGGTCCCGCGCGGCCGCCGAGCGGGCGCCGCTGATCGCGTAGGCGACTATCGGCTGCGGAGCATGGCCGCAACCTGGTCCGCCAACTGGCCGACCGCCGTGCTCATCGCCGTGACCAGGTCCGCGGTCGAGGCGCTTGGGAGGGGAACCGACAGGCGCACCGACCGCGCTGCCGCGGTGCCGCGGGCGCGGCCGCGGGTGACGGCGACTTGGGCGAGCAGAGTGACTTGGCCGCTGGCGTCGGCGTCGAAACGCTGGATGTCCAGCTCGATTTTGGCGTTCGCCTCGGCGGAGATGGCGCCGGCGGAGGTGAACACGCTCGTGCCGGGCAGGCGCATGTTCAGGTCCTCGGCGAGGATGCGGGCGACGAGGTCGCCGAGCGGCTCCCCCCAGCGCTCGCCGCTGGCCAAGCGGAGCTGGTAGGTGGCATTCGAGCGGACGATCTCTGGCCGGTCCAGATAGCCGGCGAGGCCGATGCGCCGGAGTTCGGCCAGCGCCGGGCCGCCGCCCTGCACCGGGCCGCGCACGGGGGCCAAGGTGAAGTAGGCGGGCTCGGGCGAGGCGCATGAGGCGAGCGCCAGCCCGGCCAGCAGCAGCGACCGGCGATCGATCATCGCGTGGCCGATACGCCGGCCCGGCCCCGTACCAGCGCCTCCGGATGGCGGTCCAGGAAGTCCGCCAGCAGCCGGATCGACCGCGCGGTATCACCCACCTGCACCATGGCCCGCTCGAGCTCCCGCTGGAAGTGCGAGTTGTAACCATAGCTGCTGTCGATGGAACCGAATACGCGGCTGGCGCGGGTGACGGCATCCTGTAGCCCGGCGGTGATCGCCGGCAGCCGCTGGAAGGTTGGCGTGAGGCCGGCGTTTGCCTTGGTGGCGAGGTCCTGGATGCTGGTCATGGCACCCGACGCCGAGCGCAGGGCGCCGTTGAGGTTCTGCCCGATCTGGTCCAGCGGCAGCCGGTCGAGCTTGTTGGCGATGTCGCTGACCGCAGCCACGATATTGTCCAGTCCGCCGCCCTGGCTGGGCAGCACCCATTCGTCGCCATCCTTGATCAGGTCGGCCGGGGGCGCGTTCTGCACGAAGTCGAGCGCCAGGACCATCTGGCCCGTGAGGTAGCTGGCCGTGCGCAACTGCGCCCGCATCCCGCGCTTGACCAGGCGCCGGGCCACCTCCACCGGGTTCTCGTTCGCGAGCGCGTCGGAGGCCTTGATCCGCTCCGGCTGCACCTCCAGCCGCACGCGCACCCGCGCCTGCGCGGTGCCCGCATTCAGGTCCAGCGCCACATCCTTCACATTGCCGACCTGGATGCCGTAGAACTCGACGGCCGCACCCGGATTGAGGCCCCGCACCGAGCTTTCGAAATAGGCCACGAAGATCTGCTTGGTCGTGTAGCCGGAGGCCTGTGCGTCGGCGTAGTCGCGGAACAGCGGGAACTCCGTGCCTTCGGCCGCAGCCGGCGTTTCGGTGGGGGTGCGCGGGGCGTCGAAGGCGACGCCGCCCGACAGGACGGCCTGCAGGCTGGCGACCTCCACATGGATGCCCTCGCCGCCGACCTGGACGGAGAGGCCCGAGGCGTTCCAGAAGTGGCTGCCCTGGCGCACGAAGCCATCGAACGGCGCGCGCACGAACACCGTGACCGTGACCGGGCCCATGCCGTTGCCGATGTCGTAGCCCAGCACCTCGCCGACGGTGATGTCCCGGTAAAACACCGGGGCCCCCGGGCCAAGCGAGCCGATCCGCTCCGCCCGCAGCTGGAAGGTGCGGCCGGGCTCGCCGGTGCGCACGCCGGGGGGCTGCTCGAGCCCGGTGAAGTCGTATGTCTTGGCGCCGTCGCGGCCGCCTGGGTCCATTTCGATGTAGCCGCCGGACACCAACGTTTCGATGCCCGCCAGGCTGCCGGAACTCAGGCGGGCGCGCACCACCCAGAAACGGGCGCGGTCGGTGAGGTAAGGGGCGGCCTCGCGGCGCATCCGGACGGTCACCCGCACGCTGGACATGTCGTCGGAAAGGCGGATCGACTCGACCTGGCCCAGCTCCACCGCCTTGTGCCGCACCCGCGTCTGCCCGGCGACCAGCCCGTCGGCGCTGCGGAAGCTGAGCGTGATGACCGGACCTTCGTCGCGGATGGTGCGGAAGCCGAGGAAGCCCGCGATGACGGCCGCGACGATGGGGATCAGCCAGACCCAGGAGATGCGGCTGCGCCGCACCTTGGCCGAGAGGTGCGCATCGGGGCTGGTGCCGCTCATGCCGGGGCGCCCGCCGGCACGGCCTGCGTGCGCTCCGAGGCCGCGTCCCACATCAGCCGCGGATCGAAGCTGAAGGCGGCCAGCATGGTCAGGATGACCACGCCCGCAAAGCAAATCGCGCCGGTGCCTGGCGTGACCGAGGCGAACAACCCCATCCGCACCAGCGCCGTCAGGATGGCAATCATGAACACGTCGATCATCGACCAGCGGCCGATGACATCGACCAGGCGGTACAGCCGCGTGCGATCGACCAGTGCTGCACTGGAGCGGCGATGGGTGGCGACCAGCATGTAGACGAGCAGCGCCAGCTTCAGCATGGGGACGGCGATGCTGGCCGTGAACACCAGCAGCGCCAAGGGCCACATGCGGTATTCGATCAGCTCCTGCACGCCGCCCAGGATTGTGCTGGGCTGCCCGCGGCCGAGCCGGACCACGGTCATCACCGGCAGGAAGTTGGCGGGGATATAGAGGGCGGCGGCGGCGGCCAGCAGGGCCCAGCACCGCGCCAAGCTTTCCGGCTTGCGGATGCGGAGCCCGGTGTGGCAGCGGGTGCAGGGCGCCCCCGGCTCCGCCCGGCTGACCTGCCCGCAGGTGTCGCAGCCGATGAGCGCCCCCGTGCCGAAGGGCGCGGGGGTGCGCCGGCGGCGGCTGATGGCTTCCCACATGGCGTGCTCGTCGAGCCAGGCGTCGGCGGCCACCATCACCAGCATCAGCCCGCCCATGGCGTAGAGCCCGACGCCGACCTGGACGGTCGCGATGGCGGTCAGGCGGGTGTAGGCCACGAACAGGCCGAGCAGGAACACCTCGGTCATGGACCAGGGCGTGAGCCAGGCGCGGATGCGGGCCATGGCCGCGAGCGTCGACGGCGCGACGTGGACGCGAAGGCCGACCAGCACGCCAGCCGTCAGCCCGAGCTTGAGCAGCGGCGCCACCATGGTGGTGGCCAGCACGACGAGCGACAGTTCCCACATGCCGAAGTCTTCGAAGGCGAGCGGCAGGTCAGGCAACGCGGTGTCGCGCTGCTGCCCGCCCAGGCTGAGGTGAAGCAGCGGGGCGGAGACGACGATGACGAACAGGCAAAGCCCGGTGGTCATCAGCGCCATGGTGGTGCCGAGCGAATCTCGGCGCCGCCGCCGCAGCACCGCGCCGCAACGCCCGCAATCGGCCACCAAGCCGGGCCGGAGCGGGGGCAGGTGCTGGAACAGTCCGCAATCCGGGCATTCGCGCATGTCGGCGCCGGGGGAGGTAGGCATACTCACAGGAATGGGGGCGTGGGCCATCGGGTGCAAGAACGTTCCCCGGCGCCGTTTGTTCCGCGGCCCGGTCTGCATGCCAGTCTTCGCCCCAGTGTCTTGCGCCCCAGTGTTGCGGGGCCAGCGAACGCCCGCTATATGCGGGCGCTTCAAGGCGCGGTGTGCCGACGTAGCTCAGTGGTAGAGCAACTGATTCGTAATCAGTAGGTCCTCAGTTCAATCCTGAGCGTCGGCACCAAACCTTTTCAATGAGTTAAATGGTAGTCCGGATCGAGTGCGCAACGGACTGCATTTTAAAGCGGACCCCCAGCGGACCTTCTGGGCTGGCGTTTGCTGGCGCGCAAGGGATGTTGCCGCTGCGCTAGTGCGTGAGAACCGTCAGGCTGGACTTCCAGGCCGCGCGCGTCGTGGTGGGGCTTTACCCTCTGCCGGAGGTGAGGTCTTCTACCAGCTAACCGCCCACAGGGCACCCTCATAGGTCTGACACTGACCGCTGCCATGCCCCATGGTGGTGCTCGTTCCGCGACAGAGGATTTGAGTTTTCGGCCCGGTGGCGACGAACTGCACAGGGCCGTCCGCTATCACTAGGGCCGAAGCGGACTGCGCGCCTGAAAACGCAAACCCCTGAGCACTACCGAAAGCCACCCGATACTCGCCAGTCAACACCTCGCCGTCAGCCATTGTAAGTGTGACAGGGCCGCGGCCAATGCCGGTTCTGACGAAGGATGCTTTGAGCGGTCCTCGCTGCTTGGCGGCACTGTTCAGCGGGAACGTATCGACCGTATCAGTGCACCCGCTTAGCGCCATCAAAGCCAGAACCAAAGCCATCAAGCGCAGCCTTGGGATTGGCACCTCTCTAATTTTCGTCACGTCGGCCCCGCTGCGCGGATGTAGCCTTAGAGTCTGGCTCGGATCGGAGCCGTAATGCCAGCAACTCGCTCGTTGTGCTTCTGGCGGTCCATCCGCTGCCCGATCAACCACCCCGCTAATCCGCTGATGGTGGCCGGCCCACGCTCGTTCCAATATCATTTCGGGTCAGCCTCTTAGGTCTTTGTAGTCCCGAACACAGTCCTGATCGTGAGTGGCGGCTATGGCTGCATAAATGGGGAACTCGAGCGGGTGCTCCCGCACGTCGCCACACTCCTTTCCCCAACGTGTGGGCAGTAGGCCACGCGCGCGCCATTGGCGAAAGGGAAAGTAAGAGCGCACATTGCCTTGCGCGCCCGCGCGTGAGGCAATGTGCGGATTGTGCGCATCAGGGGCAGATATTAAATCTCCCGTCCGGAACGCAGCGAGAGGGTCGCTGTGCCTGGCGGCGTCGCTCCAGCTCCTGGCGTTGCGCCTGAATGGTTAGCTCGTTCATCTCAATTTGCTGACGCTCTAGGTATATCTCCGCGAGGTCGAGATGCTGAGACTGCGAATTCGGAAGCCAGATGGGGCCGAACTCGGCTGCCCTCGCGTTTATTGGGACAGCCATGCTGACTGCGATGAGGCCGAATATTAGCGTGAGAGCTCTTCTCGTTCTTCCACCCCACTGTAGCAGGGAGGCTACTCCGTGGTTCTCACCATCCACAAGCCGTATCCGGTGCCATCGGGTGCCGTCGCGGATGTGGTGGCGTGGTGGCGTAATCTCCGGCTTGCTTGCAACGAGCCATAACCGGCGTTGACGCGCGGGCGGAGACCACGCGTAGTCCATCCCAGTAGCGCCTCGGCAAGAAGCCACCTCAATGCGCCCAGGTAAGATGACTGCCTGGCCGCACTCCCCACTGAGGGGTAAGTGCTGCGAGGCAGTGCCGGGGCGATCACTTAAATAAGGCGACATGGTAGTTGCCAAACCCAACGTTGCGGTGTAGGTTAGCTCCATAGACGGAGATAGCCGATGGCCAGCGTTCTTAACCAGCCCTTCTTTCAGGACGAAGAAGCCGCCTACGTCAAGCTAGAAGGCATCGTGTGGCCGTCTGGCGCGATTTGCCCGCACTGCGGTTGCACAGACCGCATGAAGAAGATGGGCGGCAAGGCAACCCGCCCCGGCCTCTACAAGTGCTATGCCTGCCGCCAGCAGAGCCGCGTGACTGTCGGCACCGTGTTTGAGAGCAGCCATGTGAAGCTGCATGTGTGGTTGCAGGCGATGTATCTGCTTTGCAGCGGCAAGAAGGGCATCAGCAGCAACCAGCTTGGCCGGACCCTCGGCGTCACGCTCAAGACGGCTTGGTTCATGTCGCACCGGCTGCGTCTGGCGATGACGGCTGGCACCGTCCTGCCCCCGATGGGCGGCGCTGGCGTGACAGTCGAGATCGACGAGACGTTCATCGGCCAGAAGCACAAGAAGGCGGAAGGCGCACGCGGTTACGCCCACAAGAACGCGATCCTAACGCTTGTGCAGCGCGGCGGCGGTTCGCGGTCCTTCCATGTGGACGGCACGAAGGCCACTGACCTGCTGCCCATCATAAAGGCGAACGTGGAGCCCGGCACGCATGTCATGACGGATGAGGCTGGCCAGTATGCCCACCTGAACAAGCACTTTACCGAACATGATTTTGTCCGGCACGGCGCTGGCGAGTATGGCCGAGGCGTCGTGCACACGAACACGGTCGAAGGCTTCTACAGCGTGTTCAAGCGCGGCATGAAGGGCGTCTATCAACACTGCTCCACGAAGCACCTGCATCGCTACGTGGCCGAGTTCGATTTTCGCTACAATAACCGAGTAAAGTTGGGCGTTGACGATGCAGAGCGGACAGTTTCGGCGCTGCGCGGGATCGTTGGCAAGAGGCTGAAGTATCGGCAGCCAACTAACTAAGGGCTAAGTCTTTGCTATTTTCTTAGGCGGCGGCGCCTCATCTCTCAATCTCAAAAGCAGGTATATGCAAAAGGCACGTCGGTGTTTAGCAGTTACGCTTCTGTAGTTCGTAATTGTCTGTTCTGCCAGCAGAATGTCATTTGCGATTTCTGATTTCGTAAAGCGGGCTCCAGGGTCATAGTCGGCTCTCTGCCGCTTGTCCTGCATCTGTGCGAAGACAAAGGCCATGTCCTGAATGTAGTCAGGAAATTTCGGCATTATTTTCGAATTAACGCATTTCTGACGCGCTGGTCCATGGTCAAGCGAGCGATACGCCTGCTGCCACGCTTCGTCACTGCGCTCTGCGCCGATACTGCCTACGAGCAGATCGGCACAGTCTTTCGCTAACGAATGAAAGAGTGCGTAATAGACTGAACTACATGCCCGTCGGCAGCTAGCAGAGGACGGTCTGCTCTTACCTGCAATTAGCCTCTTCGCAACGTGCAGAAGATCAAGCGGCTTCAACGTCGAGTCTGTCTGCGTCTGCCTTTGATACGAAGCTGATCACCGGGAACTGCTTTTTGTCGCTTATCAGCGACCGAATATTTCGGACTAGTCCTACCAACTGATTCCCGTCAAGATGGCTACTGTTGGCCAAAACAACCATTACTCGGAGTATAGCGTCTCCGTCACTATCTACACCCTCTGTAATGTAGACGCCTGAGACAGAGTTCTCCTCGAAGTTCTGTGAAAGCAGCCTAAGGATTTCCTTTTCTAGATCGGCATACCGAGCAGAGCGAGCTAGGCGCTCGCGCCGAGCTTGCCGCCCTCCTTCCTCCTTAGCCATGCTCCTCTCCTCGCGTTCCCGTGAGCGAATGTGACACTCTTTGCCCGATTCGAACACCTGACAAATGCGTGAGGCATGCAAAAAGCGCTTGCAGGAATCAGAACGTGATCGGGTACAGCGGATTCGCCGCACTTCCTATATTGTATTCTGTAGCCGCCTATGAGCCCGATTCGATAGTCTTCTCCAAGAGATCACCGTTCCAGCCAGCACGAGGTTTGATGATATGAAGGCAAAGGACAACGACACACCGTCTCAACACGCCCGCTTCGTTGAAACCGCCCGCGCGCTGGGCTGTGATGAGGACGAAGCGGCGTTTGATGAGAAGCTAAAGGTAATCGCGCGACAGAAGCCGAAAACTCAGGCGAAACCAGATGCGGGGAAGGAATGAAGCGTCTAGCGCTTGCGATCAGCGTTACACTTCTACTACCCGGCTGTAAGAACGACCGGGCGAAGACCCTAGCCGCCTGCAAACTCGCTCCTCTTCAATCACCTCGCCAACTGTCTTACTCGGAGACAGCCGACTACATGAGAGTCTGCATGGAAGCCGCCGGCTACGAGCGTCGCGGCAGCTCGCAAGGCTGTCAGGACTTCCTTAGTGATGGGGCATGCTACGAGCCGACAGGCTGGCTAGCCAAACTGGCGCTAAAAGTCGAGACTGCTTTTAACTAACGTGGGTTTGGCAACTACCATATCGCCTTAAATATGGGGCTCTGCCCCCCAAGACGCACAAGGCCTGCATCGGCGACGAGATCAGGCACAAGAAACATCGGCGACTGTCCACCAAGCTGGACCTTGCCGGCGTCGGCAATCAACATAGGAGGAAATAACGACGCTTTGTTGCCAGCGGTCCCTAGCATCTCGACAGGAAAGGCCGGCCACTTACTAGATGGCGCACCGCTCTGGACACGAGAGGAAGCGGTATGATTGTCTACTTGGGCCATTTCTACAACTCCTCACGCGTTAGTGAGTGTGTTATACGCCCATATCCTCAACAACTCGTAAACGAGCTGAGCGTTGAAACGGATTGTGGGTCGGCCCTTGCATGGTCCCAATAGCAGCGCGGGTGCGGGCGCGCGCTGGCCTGGTGCTGGCTGCCAGGAAACCCGGGCAGCCAGTAATCTTTTAGGCTGCGGTGACAACCTTTTCGTCGAGCGGCGACCGCGCCGGGCAAGCCTAAGCCGAATAGGGAGAATGAGACTGGCTCGGGAATGGGGTTGAAAGTAAACAACTCTCCGCATATTGCTGTCCCGTCGGCCATCTTAGTGGCTCAAATACGGGACAATAACGGGAGCGTGTTTGAGTCAAGCTTCTGGGGCGAGCGCAGTGGCTTCATGTTCGGCACGCAGTCCGCCGTGAACCTGGCGGGGTAGGCAGTCGGCGGCGGAGAAGTGGCGATCAGAGCAGCAACTCCGATGCCATCTCGGGCGACGATGCCGGCGGGTCCTGCTTCTCGCCGCGCGCCACCACGGACAGCAGCCCCTCCGCCATCGGCCGCTGTAACTCCAGCGCTTCGGGAATCGGTGCCGTCATCCAGGCCTCGTACTCCTCCGGCGTGGTCAGGATGACCGGCATGGCTCTGGGGTGGATCGGCGCCACCACCGCATTCGGCTCGCATGTCAGAAAGGCAAACAGGTGATGCTCGCCCTCCGCAGGGTCCGCTTTTGTGCCCCGTGTGCCCGTCCAAGGCCGCCACAGGCCCGCGAAGGCAAACAGCGGGCGATCCTCACCCAACGCGAACCAGTGCGGCACAGCGGGCTTGCCGGGGGCGTACTCACAGAACGCCGTTACGGGCACGAGACAGCGGTATTCCGGCTTCATCCACGCCCGCCAGTAGCTTGACGCCGTGTTGCGGATGTTGGTCACCGCCCGGTTGCCTGGCACCGAGGGTGGGCATGGGAAGCCCCAGCGCAGCACAGCCAGCTCGCGGCCGTCGGGAGCGTTGCGGATCACGGGCGCGCGCTGGTCGGGGAAGATGCCCGGCAGGGGCGGCACGTTGCCGGCCCGGTCTACCATGGCGCGGTATAGCTCGCGGATGGCCTGCTGGCCCTTGGTGACCGAGTAGAGGTTGCACATGGCTGGGGAGAGTGGCTTGGCGGCTGGCAGTCGTCTAGGCGGGCGCCGGCACCAGCTCCAGCGCCCAGTCCGGCGGCGGCCCATGCATGAAACTTCGGCACTGCCCGGCCAGCAGGTAGACCGGCGCGGGCCTGCCCTTGCAAGCCGAGCAGCGGAGCCCGGCTAGCGCCGCCCCGAACGACCGGTCGCCGCGCTCCAGCAGCAGGCGCACGGGCAGCAGCGCGACACGCGGCGAGCACGGGCAGCGGACCTCAAGCCGGCACTCGGGCCAGTCCGAAAGGCGATGGTCCAGGCAAAAGGCTGGCGGATGCATCGGCGCTCCATGACAGAACGCGGACGGTGGACTTACCGCAGGAACAGAGCAAGAACCTCTTCCCTTTCTCCGGTTGCGGCGCGATCGACAACGCGAGGGATGCGGCACATTAGGGCGAGTTCGGGCACGCCGTGGTCAACCACGGCCTTCGCCTGCTCGTAAGTTTTGGCGTTGTCGAAGCCGGCACGATCAGCGGCGGTGTCTCTGGTCCGGCGCTTGTCCTCCCGCCACGCCATCTCGGAGGCGTGTGAGGGGACGGTCGGCCACGGACATCTCCCATGTCGGCTTTCGACCCCTTTGCTGACACTGGGTCAGACTAAGTGGATCGCATGGGCTGGCCAGCAGGCCGACATATCTTGTTGCGACTGTGGCTCACCCTGTCTAAGCTGATTGAGCTAGGATTGAATAGGTGGTGCGCGGCGTCGCCGTCCCGATCCCACCGACCGCGGGGGAAACCATGCCGTTGGCCTCACATCCGCCTGGAAGACGCCATTTCCTTTGCGGTTGTTGTGCAACGTTTGCTGTCGCGGCCCTGCCTGCCAGAACAATGGCTGCGGACGACCCGGTCGTGGTACCAGTGGAGATGGCACCGTTTCATACAGTGCCGAGTGGAAACAGGTTTGCAGACGTCATCAGCGCCCGTATCCCTCCAGGCAAGGTAGGGTCATGGCATCGGCACGCTCAAGATTTTGCGCAGATCTGGATGGGCGTCTCTGAAACAGAAACGACCATCCTTGGCGAAAAACCAATCCGGTTTACTTCCCGCAAAGTCGGCCAGACCGCATTTTCGAGCTACGCCAGCCAACCGTTAGTGCACAATGTAGCTAATGTCGGCGACACTGAATTCCATGTCATGGGCATACAGCTCAAAGACTTTGCGCCTAGCGGTCGTATGCTTGATCAGCGACCAAAGCCTTACGAGACTGTGACGAATAACGAGCGCCTGGTTGGGTGGCGCCTTACTCTCGAACCTGGGCAGACAGCTCCTCCCATCAGACAGGTCGGCCTCGTCGCTCGTTTCATTGTGCAATCGGCGGATGTCTCGGAGATGTATGCCGATGGCGCCAGCCATGAAATGTATCTTACACATGCCGAATTCCTGTGGCTGGAACCAGCGATGTCCCGCACGGTCACCAATGTAGGCAAGACCACGCTAGAATTTGTTGATTTTGAACTAAGATAACGACCGGTTACCCGCCAATCGGACATCCATTCCAGCTTGCCGATCCCGAATCGATAGTTCTGCAGCGCCGGCGGCGCTAGGGTGCCTCGTCTCGCATTGCGCATTAGATATTTGATTTCGTAAAATGCTGACATCTGATTTTATGTCCGAGGTGGGCGCAAGCAGCTTCACCAATCCTGATCGCCTACGTCCGCTTACCACCATTCGCGGACGTTGAAAGTGACCCATTGCCAACTCCTAGCCCGACCTGCATGCGGGTAATGTTAAACCTCCTCCGAGATCAGCCGTGCTTCGGCCCGCAGCATCGCGCAGACGCGGCGCAGTTCGACCATCTCGGCCGAGTAGCGCCCATGTCGGGTCCGAGCCTTCCGGATGTTCGCCAGCCCGGCCGCGGTCCTAGGTCCCGTGCTGTTTCCGCCGTGCATCCGGCATCGGCCATTGCTCATCGCTGGCGACTGGCACGCGCTGCCCGTCCGGGTCCGTGACCCGCAACGGGGGCAGGACTGCGCCAGCGGGAGCGTCGTGCGCCAGTTCGGCAGGCGATGCATGGGGTTCTCCCCGGGTTTGTACTTCATGCCCCACCCCCTCCCGGTGCTGTCCCGTTCCCAGCGGCATGCCGGCCTGGACGTTGCCGACAATCGCCTGTCCGCCCGGCGCAACCATGACGCGCTCGACCCGCACCAATTGGTGCCCGCCCTTGCCTCGCTTCTTGTCGAGCGCCGACACCACGTCGAGGAACGCACGGCTAAGATTCGCCCCCTGCCGGCGCAGCATGCTGGACGCCTCGCCACTTTGCTCCGCAATCATAGCTCGGCGTAGGCACTCGATGGCAGCCGAGTGCAAACCTATCGCCTGTGCGGCCATCATGCCCTCGATGCTGTCCGCGGGCCTAAATTCCAGCATTGCCGCAAGCGCCGCGTTGTGCTGCTTGCTGCGGGCCTCAGGGGTTGCGCCGGGTTGCGTCCAAAGAACGCTCAGCGCTTGGTTCGCCAGCACGTTGTTAAGGGTCGCATACCGACTGCCAGCAACCGGCTTGAGGTTGTCGTCGCCTTCTTCCAGCCGGACCATTCGTTCGTTCCGTTCACGCATGGCGTCACTTGGAGCCTCCGCTGCCTTCAAACGCCTGTTCGTCACCGTGTTGCCCCGCCTCGGTCTCAATCGATAACCATTATAGCAGATGCTGTTTCGGGCCGCTTGGCACAGGCGGCGCCTTGGTCCGGCCGGCGATCCAATCGGCCTTTGTGTATGCAAGACGTGCACACCAACGAGGCCGCGTCCTACGAGCCTGTCCCTGAACGAATTCGGAATGGCTGCATTCGACCTCTTCTCGGACGCTTAGCTACTTACCTCGGCTGCCTGGAAGCAGACATTCGAAACCGGCAGCCTCGATGCATATGAACGGGCCCTTGCAGGCTTGGCCAGGTCGGGCTTGGGGCCGGTGGAAGATGTCGGAGCTGTCTACGCCGTCGCAAAAACTGTAAGTTTCGCGACAGCGCTGTCCCTCCCCGAAAATCCGAGCGGGGCGTTGTCGCAGAAAGTAGTCGCGAAAAGCAGAGGTTTCGCACCTCATCTGCGACAAGTCAGGCGGCTATGGCTCGTGGATATCGACGCTTCAGCTGCTCGCGCTCACTCACGCCGGCAGGTGACCTAAACGTGGGTAACGCTAAGTCTCTCGTCCGCATTTCGTGCCTCGCCGTCCTGCGCGGGAGAGAGAGACGGCCGGAGATGGAAGAGCCGGTCCACGCTCCGGCACCGCCAATAATCGTGTATAGCGGAGTGGGCCGGGGCGGGCCGACCCGACCCGGCCCACTCCTCAGGCTTAGGTAACCAGCGGAACCGCACCCAGGAAGTCCCGCTTACCCACTGCAAGACCGTTGTGACGCAGGATGCCGAATGCGGTGGTCACGTGGAAGAAGAAGTTCGGCAGCATCCAACCGCTGATGTACTCCGGCGCCATCATCACCATGGCCTGCTTGGCGACGCTGAATTCGATTTGGCGCTCGCTGGCGGCGTCGATGGCACTCCGGTCGAGCGAGCGCAGGAAGCTGACGCACCGGGCGAGGCGGGCCTGGAGTTCGTCGAAGCTCGCCTCGGTATCCGGGAATGATGGGTTGTCCACCCCGGCCAGCCGAGCGCCGCCGGCCTTGGCGCCGTCGGTGGCAATCTGCACCTGCCGAGCCAGTGGCAACATATCCGGATACAGTCGCGACTGAAGCAGCACCGAAGGTTCGATGCCCCGCTCAGCGGCATAGGAAGCCGCCTTGCTCAGCACCGCGGACAGGGCGTCCAGCATCTGCAGGCAGGGGGCTAGTGCTCTGGCTCAAACAGGAGATGCAGGCAGTCTGCCGAGCTTGGCGAGGATTGATGCGGCCGAGGCGGTCCAGACGAATGGCTTTGGGTCGAT
>JAABUK010001008.1_pt1 | contig 55857 bp, 52 predicted proteins | sample 5559141 | NCBI WGS metagenome assembly JAABUK01 (sample SAMN10711869, study PRJNA513367) | rock metagenome | isolation source: Antarctica rocks | place: Antarctica: Victoria Land, Pudding Butte nord | collected 2016-01-03 | reverse complement strand
ATATTAATAATATTATAATTAAAGTAAATAATTTTATTATTATTTTTTATATAATTTAGTTTATTTATTACTTCCTTTATAAAAGATCTATTATAAAGGAGTTTATAATAGATCTCTCCTATTAAATATACTTAATAATAAATATTATTAAAACCTTCTTTTTAAAGCTTAAAATAATAGGTTTAAGTTTTAAAGGTTATTACTTAATATTTAGAAGAGATTAAAGAAGTTTTAAAGGACTAAGTAATATTATTTATAATATAAGACTAGGAGGAATAAGCGGGATCTCTTTAATATTCTATTATAAGGTTAGTCTAGTAAGTTTAATAGATATATCTTCTTTATTAAACTTTATTCTACTAAAGCTATACGTTTATTAAACTCTTATAATATAAATATTAGAAATTAATCTAGATTAGAAAGTTTAGAGTAATAGTATATATTACTAAGTTATATATCCTATTATTATAAAGTATATAATATAATTTATAATATAATCTATAAATTATATTATAAATAAGTAATAGTAATATTATTAAGTAAGTAATAGTAATAATAATAGGTAAGTAATAGTAATAGTAATAGATAAATAATAGTAATAAGTAAGATCCTAAATTATTAATAGTTAAAAAGTATATAATTAATATTATATCTTTATATATTATAGATATTATAAGATATAAGTAGTATAAAGGAAAGTAGATCTATATGATTTAAGTCTTATATAGTATCTATTTAAGTATTAATATATATAGATAGTTATTAATATTAATATATAATCTATAAAAGTTAATATATAATTTTTAAAAGTATATATCTAGAATATTATTGTAACCGCCTGTACCTACTTGATAGATAAGAGTCCTTGCATAAGTAACTCTAGCCGAAGGATAGGGTACTTACCTACTTCAGGCTACTACCTACTACGCCCCTACCCCCTGTTGTAACGGTACTAACACGGGGTGGATGATGTGTGCATGCTAATAAGATAAGGATCACGTGACCTCCCTCATAGAACCACGGTATTTGTCGCGTTTAGATGCAATGGAAGACTATATACAAGTATACTTGATAGGACTAGAGGGTATGAGATTTATGTAGTCACGATGTGAAAGACTATGCAAGTAAGAGCGATTACCGCCTGGTTGAATATCCTACTCAGCCTATAACAGGCGAGGCGAAAGATCTAGCTATAACGTGTGGACCTTACACTACTATTGTGCGATGCAGATCCGTATATCCATTATAAAGTTTTCCTCCGAAATGTCCTTCAGTTAAATCACTGTATGTTGGACCGAGATTTGAAAGTATGAACCGAAGCGCTGGATGTAAAAGATTTTTCGCTGACCCCTCTTATGTCTTTCCTAGATAGCATTATGATTTGAAATGAAGATATCAATCCTTTTTCCTCAGAGAGATCCTAGACAGAATAGAGCACGCCGTAATGATATCTTGTCGCTAAAGCGCCACAACGCCGTAGATGAAGCAGGATCGAATGTAATCAGGTTGATGTGGGAGTGTTGGAGTAGGAATCGGCGCAGGCTTCATCCATAGCTTGTGTGATTTCGTAGGCTTCCAGGATGGCACCGAAGCTGTATTCCAGATATGTTAGCTGGCTGTCTGCCTATCCTCAGATAGAATTTTAGAAAGCTTACCCGTAGCAGCGACTCCTCGACTTGAGTGTGGCTTGCAGCTTTTGAAAGGCAGCAACAGTCAAATTAGGGAACCTCGGATCCTTGGCAATTGTGAGTGCTGCCATGATGGGGGTGACCTCGTTGTTGCGATTGTATTCTTGGCTCTTTGCCAGGAGTGAGTTGAGATCAGCGTTGCCGTGATCTGGAGGCTTGCACTTCCACTCGCCGGGATGGTCGTAGAGTTGCTTCATTGTGGGCGCGGTGAACATCAGAGCATGACCACTAACGTCTTCGGTCGTGTTATCGCTGAGACGCTGGAACATGAACCCTGCGTGGTCTTGGCAATTCCCCTCAAGACTTTGTGATCTAGTCAGCAAGGCTCATATGATGATGGTAGTTGGTATTTCGAGCTTGTAATAACGGACTACATGATAGAAAGTAGACTTACTCGATGACGAATTCAATGAACAATGGATCATCAGGATCATCGAAAAATGGTTGTGGAACGAGCTGGTCTGGGTCCCTTTTGACTGGAGCTCTCATATGGCCGTATTCGTTCGCTGTACCATTCCGATCAAAGTGCTGAGTAGGATTGCTGGGATTGAGTAGAGGCAGGCTCACGCCACCGCTCGTGGTAGGAGGCAGGTTAAAGTTGACCGGCGAAGGGTCACAGGGGCTATAAGCAGGAGTCGGGCCAGCGCTCAGAGAGCCTTGCATTGTCGGAGCATGCCCCATGGAGGCATCAGCCATAGCCGGGCTGGGACCTAAAGCCATGGGCTGAGATCCATGTCCCAAATTGTTGTTGTAGGAATCATTCGGGTTGTTGAAGCTGTCAGAACGGCCATTACCTGCGAGAATACCGCCAACAGGAAACGGTTGATTGAGATTCAGATGAGTCGAGCCGACAAAGGGAATATTGTTCGCCTGGAGAAGCTGGCGAAGCAGACGATTTTCGTTCTCGATGGCTCGCTTCTCAGTCTCTACGACTCGCTTTTCCTTCTCAATTCTGTCGCGAATCGCAACGTTAGCCATATTCGACGACCATACAGAGAGACATCTGCTCGGTGAATGTGTGTCGACAACAGGGCCTTGTGCTCGAGGATTATTCCACATGATATTACAAGTAAAACTGCTCAGGGCATGGTAAGTCGTGAAATAACCTTACGCTCGCATCGCACCCTGCGAAGATGCAACAGCCTCTTTCAAAGCTTGGACTTGGACTTCCATCTCTTTGAGGTACCATTCTTTACGCTCACGATGAGTTCTACAAGAGCAGTCAGTTCTCGATCGTAGTGGGGGATGACAGAGCTGAGACGAAAGCAATGAATGGGTACCTTACCGCTGGGCTTGCCGATTTAACTCCTGGCGGCGATTCTGAGCTGGCTTGCTGTCTGGTTTTGGGCCGCGGCGTTTTGGTGCCTTGGACGTAGTCTCTTCTGCAGTTCGATTATGACTGGACCAGCGCAGAGCATGCCGTCAGGACTTACCAGTGCCCCTAATTTCAGGTCCAATTGCCGTATTCGTCCTGCTCCTGCTACCGAACACGTTGCCTAAGAAGCCGCGACGAGGTGTCGCGGCTTCAACAGGACTGATCTGAGAACTTGGGACGAGCTGAGTTTGCATGATCTGCTGATGTAAAGCTTGGTTGCTGCTTGACTGAGACACGGTTTCCATCTCCTCGTCCTGGATAGGGATCTCAAATTGTCGCTGCGAGAAATTCGAGAGCTGGAAGCTTGGAACTTGAGACATATTGCGATGGTAATCCAGCAGTAGCGTTCGGACTGGCCGCTATACCCGGATTTACCGCAGGGATGATGGATTAGAAAGCGATTCCTGCAAGAAGCGCAGAAGCTGGTGATGATGTCCTTGCCAGCGGCGATGATGAGGATTAAAGACGTAGATTGGTGATATAAAATTCTCATTAGGACAGAAATTCGGTGGTCTTCTTCTTGTGCGATGAAAAGACTGATAGATCAAAGCAATTGTTAGAGTCAATGCGTGAAGATGTGCATCATTTCGATGCAATCTGGCGCCAGCGTCCGCACCACCTCTTCCACGTGCTGACCAAAGGGCCGGAACCGATTGGCGATGCCTATGGAACTGCAGATTCGAGTCTAGGGTGTATATTCAAGAATCCGGAGCATGATCTGCAGGGCTGGTGTATGGTTTTGATCGCAAGCAAGAAAGCATGCTGCCTCGAGGTAATTACCCCGTCATGCGAGATGTAGTCATTGATTTGATGGAAGGGCGATTCACAGATAAGAAAGAGGCAAGATTCGCTCGCACAGCTGTAGATATCCCAAGGTTTCCAAGCAGCCAAATGTTAACGGGGATCTGAAGTCAGCCGCAGGTGGGACTGGGGAAGGTTCTCGGTGCGGGCGGCAGCGTCAAACCGTTGCCCTTGGAAAGGAGCCTTTCCTCATCCAGCCCCGTGCATGGCACCATTTTCGTCCGTGCGAACATCTCCCCTGAAAAAGACTGCATATGGCAAAAGTTCCCAGCAGACCTTCAAATCACATGAGACAGAAGTGGAGAAACTGGACTACATGAGAGCTTCAAAGCCTATGTAGGCCCACATCAATGTTTGCACAGGACGACAGCTTCTTGGGTGACGACGGAGCGAAATCGAAAACGGTTTGATTGGTCCTAGAACTAGTTCTAGGGAACCGTCTCGTTTGAGTTCATAACGGACACGGGCCGGTGTGAACCCTTGGTGCTACAAGCCGAGAGCCGTTAGAACATGGCAAGGATCGTGGGGAATCAGGTCGTTCATCCAGGCATTAGAGCCAATTATATACATTCCACCACGAGAACAACCTCGTATCTGGCAAGGCAATCTCACATTCGCTTGCCTCAAAGCTTGGCGGCCTTCTTCTTGCTCTTGCTACCCCTGTCTTGCCACCCGAACTCTAATTTCTGGCCTTTTCCGGCCTCGATAATCACGTTGACAAGGGTGACCCTCCTGTTGTGGAAACCTTGGCGGGTTGCCCGCTCCAACTCCTCTGGCGTTCTGACTAGGTATCCAGCACCACCGCATGCATTTGCAAGCTTCTCATATCCGACTTCCCACCCCAAAGATGTGCTTCTCAGCCCACCCTCGATGACACCTTCGTGGGTCTTGGTCTGCATCTTTAGCCACTCTTCTGCATCATCTGAATCGCCATGATAGACGCCGCCATTGTTCATCACAAAGATCAGGATATCCATGCCGTATCGGGCCATAGTCTCCACCTCCATTGCACTGAACCCGAATGCTGAATCACCTTCTAATGCTACAATCTTCTTGGCTCCCATGGGGCCGCTTCTCCCTTCTGCTGCGGAGCCGTTGTAGGCGGCATGAGCAGCAATGGCGTATCCGAGCCCAACGCCCATTGTAGCGTATGTGCCTGCATCGAGTCGGAGGCGGGGATGTGAGACGGGGAAGATGGAGCGGGAGATATCCATGGTGTTGGCACCCTCAGAGACGTAGACTATACCGCCCTTGTCAGGGTTGGATAATTGATGAAGGGTTTCTTCAATGGTCGAGAAAGCATGGGCGTAGGACATGGGAAGCTTGGAGGACGAGGCTTTCGAAGCGGCGTTGGATTCGTTCTTCGATTTCGCAGCCGTGAGTTGTTCGATGTAGGGTGAGATGGTCCGGGGGTATGACCACGTTCCTAGTGCGTGGGTGAGCTGTGAGACAACCACACTGAGATCTCCAATTATTCCAAGCTCTGCATTTCCCGAGTTCCTCCCTATCTCTTCAGCTGAGATGTCGACCTGGATGAATTGGGCAGCAGGGTTCCATTTCGGAGCGTCACCAAAGTGTAGAATCCAGTTGAGACGGGCTCCTAAGATCAGGACGACGTCTGCTTCCTTGAGCGCTGTACTTCTAGCACTAGCAGTGTTAGCTGGGTGGGAGTCCGGGACAACACCTTTCCCCATTGGCGTGGGTAAGAATGGTAGATTGGTCCGGTCAATGAGCTCTCGTATCATGTCTTCTGCTCTTGCGTATGCAGCACCTTTTCCTATGACGACTAACGGTGCCTTGGCTGATTTGATCAATTGAGCGGTCTTGAATAGCCTGGCTTCATCCACGCCTGCCCTTGGCGCATCGGGTATTGGTGCAGCTTCTGGCACGTCCTCGGCATCTTCGACAGCGCCTTTGATGAGATCTGCTGGGAGATCCACAAACCCTGTCCCCGGTCGACCATACCACGTGGTTCTGTATGTATCCTGTATGACATCTGGTATAGATTCAAGGGATGGAGGGCGGAGGCTGAGCTTTGTGTGAGGGGTGAGGAGGGAAATTGCATCTAGCTCTTGAAATGCGCCCCGGGAGATGAGGTGGGTTTCCGAGGAGCCGGCGAGGACGAGAAGAGGGAACGCATTGACGTTTGCGTTTCCGATCTAAGGACCCTTCAGTACTTTTGGTACATTTGAGCGTAGACTTTCGTACACCAGCCATGGCATGTAGAACACCAGGGCCTCCCACCACCAGGCAGACCCCTGGCCTGCCGGTCAGATAGCCGTACGCACTCGCCGCATAGCCAGCTGCTTGCTCATTCCTGAAGCCAATGAATCTAATCCCTAGATTGATGGCTTCTTCTGCGATCTCCACGACTGGTATACCCACAATGCCGAAGATGACTGTGACGCCGAGGTCTCGCAAGCTGCGCGCCACGATGTGGGCGCCAGTCGGAGTTGACATGATGGAACTAAGTTTTTGGAAGATTACAGTCAAACGACCAGACGCTCATCTACCTCCATCAAGGGTGCAACGGGTGCTATTGTCGTGAGGGGTGCATCTATGTTGGAAGCCAATCCGCCATTTCTCCGGGGATCACAAATCTCTTGGCACCTTCCACTTCGACCACTCACCCAACCACACCAGAGGCGCATCTGAGAACCTGAGTCTACACATCTCACTTCGAGCAATGATATTTTTTGCCGGCTGATGTTCGACGAAAGTATTCGTTCACGTGACAACCGTACTGAGTGCTCAAACTTCCTCGACTTCTACGAATGTTCGTTAAATTGACAGTAGCATCACTCAAGCTTTGTACAACAGGTTTGGGACATCTTTAGATCCTCGTGTTCTAATTAAGACTTCTATACTACATCGAAGAGCGGCTTCATCCAACTTCATGATTTAGTTTTGTGAACATGGTGTTGGGAAGCTGTGGAGTTATCTATCTATTTTTTGCTAGATTCGCTCGATCCGCTCGATTTGGTCATGGGGTTGAGCGAAGGCCCGATTTTCTCGCAATTTGCTCGTTCCTGCTCCCTGAGACTGGTGTGTTTATTCTCTACCTTCTTGCTTTTACGATTCTGCTCCTCCTGGCGCGATGAATCGACTACGGTAGATATCATTAGCACTTTGATGTCTGTCTGGGCCGAGCGAGGACCTGCCTTTTCTTTCTGGCGGGATGTACCCAGGCGACATGTTAGAAGGCTGTATTTAGGGTCAGACCACACGCCTAAAGTAGGTTTCGGAAACTGTGTTTGTATTTCGTTGAGATCTAGGTTCTCTCCGGTAGGTTAGATGCGGATATAATGAGGCTTTTCCCAGGCGAATACTAACGTCTTTCCCCATAGCCGCGTTGAAAAGATTGGTGTAACTGGGATATGGCAAGGAGCGAATTTTTTGACTAGGACCCAAGGATGCATGACTATATGGCTGCAAGGCTTAAAGCCCTCTAGCTAGATTTCGATTCTCTGTCCTTGACTTAAAACATGATTTGGACAGTAGTCGCATCATCTTAAGATCGTGTGCAAAGAGTCCATCCAGGGTACTGTACCACTGTACGTCAACAAGGTCGTGTATGCTTGCGACTGTGTTCTTCAAGCGTTCTCCGAATGTGCATCACTTTGTGGAGCTGGAAATCTTTCACAGGCTCTGTATGGCTTAGTTCAAACCCGATTTCTTCAAATACAAGCGCTCCTCTGAGTCGTATGAGTGGCCGTCTTTGACGGCTATCTCTCGCAGGACCGTTTCCAGCCCCATCCGCTTCGCTTGGTAGCAAATTCTGGGCATGTAAAGCCCCAGAATCCGATTGCCAATTCGGTATCTGTCGCCATGAGGAACGACGATTCTGCGTAACCTTCCTGTGTGTCTGCTGCAGATCTCTGCGAATATTGAATTTCAAAATGACGAGAAGACAGTGGGTGATGGGACGTAGGCAGTTGATGGTCGGGTAATTGGGCTCGGTACGGATTGTCCTTTGCTTGGAAGTGCAAGCAGACTTGGTGGCGATCCTCTAGGAGAATTACGATCAAACCAGCCCGGCTGACAAAACATGGCTGATACCACTCGATCCGCGTTCCCCCTTCTTACTCAAGCCCAGGAGGTGATATCAGTCCAGCAACAAATTGTGGAGGTGCTGCTATGCCCAGCAGACCCCAAATATCGAACTGATCTAAGTACAGCAATACCGGTCGCACACGAATATAAATATTGCTACGGCAACCAACACAATACTAACGGTAGATAAACCAGGCTGCTCTAATCTTTAAATACAGAAAGTGAGGCAACAAGCTCCGTTTTGCCGAATCGTCGTCAAAGTTGTCTTGACGGATATTCGTGTCCTACAACTGTACTACCATTGCTCCTCTTCGATTGCATAATGGCTTCTGAAGTCGCTAGCCTCTCCTCCTCATGCTCTAGTTCTCCACGCCACCGAATATTGCCTTGTGTGCGTTGCGTGAAGTTTCTTGGCGACATCAATAGATCGCGGTAAGATGTTGAAATTATTCACTTGATGATTCTTCCAAACGTTTGGCAAAGACTCAGATGTCGATCAACCATGCAAATGGATGACGTTCCGAAAGCTCAAGCAATGCGCTTTTGGAGACGCTTTTGGTCCCTTAAAATGTTCAGAGATTTGGAAAATGAGGAAGAGGTAGTCGTGCATTTTACATTTCTCTCTACAATTTGCACTGCCCGTCTAGGGGCGTTGGGGAGGGTTCAGGCGAGCGTTACGTGATGCATGGCACGCGCCGTCTTAGGTCAAAACCGTCGAGCGTGGAGGGGACGAGGCTAAAGGGAGCTTTTTGCATAGCTTTGTTGTTGCCCAAAGAACTCGAAAGACGTGTCCTTTATCATGGCGATATCAGCTGAACATGCTTCTGCCTGCAGGATCGTTTGCCTGAAAACAATTTCTGTGCGCCTTGAGAATATACTAGGGTACAACCGGGTGCTTTTCGTGTAAATGAAGAAGTGTTATGTCATTAGCTCTGCCTTAGCTTCCCCTTCTATCGAAATTGATATAAATTGTCAAGGCTAAAATCTTTGCCTTGTGAAGTTGGTTAGAAATCCGCTTCCACAGGTCACGTATAAGGGCGTGGTTTGAGGCTGCGGGGTTTCTAAGGGGATAAAATAGATCAGCTTAACCTTCTCTGTTACTTAGAAGCCAAACAGTGAATTATCTAACGTCCAGAGATTAATAAAGTAGACGAAGGGGAGAAAATAAAAATCACTAAGATGTTGAGCTGGTCACCTCCTTCTAGAACCCCATCTGAAGCTAGAATGTCTGCAGTAAGACTTCCACGACTTAAGGAAATTAATGATACTGCGGGACTTTAAAGTATCAGTTTCTTAAAGATTCTAAGCAAAGATACCTCCGAGATTCGTCGATTGACTCTAGCTTGTGAAGTGTTTGGTTTCTTCTACCTTGACTTGACCGACCGCACTTGCTTAAAGATGATCGACGACTTGCATCAGCTGCAGTAAATAATGACTGGTTGGTTTTCTCAACTAACTGAAAAGAAAATCAAGGAAACAGAAAACGTTTCAATGCCTATGGGTTAGTAGAATCCCCTTGGACGTAATTGTTACCTAGCTAACGCGGACGCAGGTTTAAACCGACTGGGATTCAGTCTGGCGTCGCGGATTCTCTGAAAGACGGCTTCGAAGTATTGAAGGTATATCTGACAATTACCTCTGCTGTATAGAATCAAAGCAACGTAATGCTGATGACCGTGATCTAGATTGCTCGACAGGAGCTCCGTGGCCGCTGGGCCCTTCCTCGTGTTGTGCAGAATAATATCCAGCTCTTTGATAATTCAACAGCAACATCGCACTTCATACTGAGCACGGTACTCGACTCGCTTTCAGATGGTCTCGACCTCCGCAGCAACCGTCGCTTTGACGCTTACCACCGAGATAATCAACCCTCACAGAGCACTCTCCCTTTGCTGCACCCTTCGAAAGCCGAGTCTCGACAAGCGAGTGAGATCGGTCAGAACACCCACACAGACATCGGAACTCTGACGCTGCTCTTCGCCCCGCAATGGGGCTTGCGAGTTATGTCACCCTCCATGGGACAATGGGAGTGGGTGGAACCTCGTCCCGGACACGCCATAATCAATGTGGCCGACACATTGCGTTTCTTGAGTAAACGAAGATTCCGGAGTGTGCTGCACAGGGTCATACCGATCGACAGTCAAGGCGACCGATACAGCGTCGCTTATGTCTTACGCGCTGCGGATACAACTGAATTCCAAGATAGCAATGGGGAGCAGACAAGTGCAGAAGACTGGTATTCGAGGAAATACGCAATGTTTGAGATGCCGCATGAAGTGCAGAAGAAAGAGACCGTGTTGACAGGGGGCATGGCCCAAGAGCTGGCCAAACTGGTCGTGGCCCGGGGCACGGCGTGAACAACAGTCGACACATGGAGACGGGAGGCCTTTAACACAGAAAGCAAGATCGTAGGCATTCATTAGTCTTAGCAAGGTAAATTGAATCGAAACTGCCATGCTCACAACTTCTACACAGTCCATCCACGCATGGGCATCCCACGGTCATGACCTTTTAGACTTGCCATAAGAGTAGCATGCCCGAGGTATTTCCAGTGGCTCCGTGACGCCAGTATTTTTCTTATCTGATGAATCTGATATCCTGGTTTGGATCAGATAAGCCCTTCCGACAGGTGAGGCACGATACTGGCGCCTGTTATTGAGGGATCAATTCGTGGATCGTACTTGTCAATCCCGTCAATGGGAGCATACTTCTCGCAGAGAAAGCACATGTTGTTGTAAGCCGTTTTTCTTAGGATGCTTCCCGGGTGCCCGGCAGCGTAGTTGATGGCTCCTTTGATGCTGTACAACCTGTTACGGTCATCAAACTCGTCGACTGGTTCCGCCGCCGGATAATTTCGCAGGTAATGCCGGGTGTATAATTTCGATCGAAAGACGGAACTGAATTCGCATCTCCAGTGGCCCAGTTCCATCTCGTTGTGCGCGTAGTAGGACCCGGCATCGAACAGGAGGCTTTCTCCCGTTTCCATGTTGATGCCCATGTTTCCCTCCCAGAGGTCTCCGTGGATAATGCAGGGTTTGATCTGCCGACCTTCGGTCTGTAAGGATCCGAGCAGACGAGGGATCACCGCGGTGGCCACTTGTTCGGTGGCTCGTTCCAACTCTGGCCACGGGCCATTCGTCTCCAGGTCCAGTTCGCAGACGCCCACGAGCAGCTTCCGGTAGAAGACGGCCCAGCTGTCTTCCCAGTCGACCGTGTGCGCCATCTTGCCGTCGCACGTCGCCACGTGGAGACCGAATTTGCCGGTCGGAGACTGGCTCGCCTTGTGCATCTCTGCCAGCCGGCTGGTAAAGTCGACCGGCTCTGGGGCAGTGGCCACATCCATGTCGACAAACGCCGACAGGTAGAAGTACGTGGCCGGGTTCTTCACTTTGTATTGGCCAAAGCCAAATGGCTCAGGGATGAAGTCTGAGTTGAGTTTGTATATGATTTTGGACGACTCGTATTCCCCCCGCAGCATGATACCACCGTGCTCACCATACGCAACCTAAAGGCCGGCTTCATTAGTGTTATGTCCGTTGTCCGGTTCATGCCGGCAACGTGACGACACGAACCTCAAGGAAATAAAGTTTCTCACTCCCGTCTGCTTCATTTGCCGTCACCCTTCCTGTGATTGTCCAAGCACTTGTACCGAAGTTTTCCACCGACAGAAAGGCCGTTCCGGGCGGCAAGGCTCCAGGTCAGACGTCAGCATGTACTGCGGGGCCTGGAGGGTTGACCCAAGGTGAAAGCGTACCTTCGATTACGGCTTCGTCCATGGGGAATCGGCCGTCGAGCTGGGCGAGAATCTCTTTGATACTGAAGGGGCCTTCCATATCGATGCTTTCCATCACCGGTGAAGTGGGAAAAATCTCAGCCTCGTCCGCTGTTGGCGTCGGACAATCCTCGCCGGTCGACGAGGGTGGGAGGTCAAGCTACGAATCGCTCCGCCCTCGTCGAAGACTAAGATGAGGATGCCAGAAGTCGAATTGGTGCACGGTACTTTATCTTCGTCAAGATCGGATACCACGACCCTGTAGACACGAAGTTTTCTGAGACAAAGGAGCCCTCAGCCTTATGCAAGTTCGCGGGCGGGGAGGCGCTCTTGGTCAAGGCCGATACATGAGACGCCGTGCAAATGTATCTAGACCCGTCCTTGTCATCGTCTACTCCAAGTCTCCGCTTATCTGATGTCGTCGTTGGATCATAATAGGACCGCGAGTCTATGCTTTCAGCGTACAGCCCTCCAGTGTACAAGACCCAGTCAAAGGGTGTCCGAAGGCAGCACTGAGGGGCCACCACGATGGTTTGTCCACAACATTCTAACCCCACCAGATCGTGCAACCAGAGCTGACTCGTCATGGTGACTTTATTCAGTTCAAAAAAAAGCTCGCTTTCCTTAAGAAACGGGGAGACGAAGGAAACTTTTCTGATCCTCTCTCACCTTCCACCAGTGACAGAGACAGAAAATTATCGCCGCCGCAACCGTTCAACCGCCCCGCTCTCCCGCGAGCTCCCTCGTCAGGTGTTGATTCGCAGGACAGTCGTATCAGCCCATCCGATTTGAGCCTTGCCGAGAGGTCAGATAGCTACTTCCAAACAAACCGTGGTATCGAGGCATCCAACCAAGATCCTCTTGGCCTGAAGGTCATACATAAGCCACCAGGAGATCGGAGAGTGGATATAATTTTTGTTCATGGCCTTGGAGGAAGCAGTCGTAATACGTGGTCGAAGAATCACCACCCCGATTTCTTCTGGCCGCTGAAGTTCTTGCCCTTTGAGCCAGACATCAATGAAGCACGGATATCGACATTCGGGTATAATGCAAATTTCCGGCTCGGAAGTGGGAAGAACAAGATGTCGGTCCTAGACTTCGCCAAGGATCTTTTGTACGACCTGAAGTATGCTAAAATTGAGTCTGTGCCGGAACTGGAAGATCTGGGGATGGGGGAGGCAAGTACAGCCGCACCTGCTACATCTACAGCACAACTGATAAGAAGACAGAGCCCTATTATCTTCGTGGCCCATTCTATGGGAGGCCTTGTTGTAAAAGAGGTATCGCTCTATTGGCTCTTGACTAGAACGGACGAACGCTGATATGTCTGACTGGTCTACAGGCATACATGTCAGGCCAGAATGATCCGACCTATGAGTACATCATCAGAGCGGTCTCCTCGATAATATTTCTCTCAACACCACACCGCGGCACTGACCTGGCCGAGACATTGAATCGCATTCTACAGGTTTCTTTTGTGGCCAACCCTATGCAGTTCATCTCGGAGCTCGGAGCCGGCTCGCAGACATTGCAAAAGCTTAACGAGCAATTCAGACATGTTGCTACAAAACTGCAGCTCGTATCTTTCTATGAGACTCGTCCGACAACAATTTTTAGAAAGTCACAGATAGTAAGCAGCAGTTTTTTCAGTGAAAGGGAGCAAAATGGAAGATTCTGACCGTTGCTCGCACAGATGGTTCTGGAAAAGGACTCGTCCATCCTGGGCTACCCCGGAGAGATTTCAAAACCCCTCGACGCAGATCATCATGGGGTGTGCAAATACGAAAGCCCTAACGACTTTCGTTATATCACCGTCCGGAACGTTTTGAAGTCGCTTGTAGGAAAATCCAAGCCAAAAGGTAGGCACCCGTTCCTACACCACGCGGAAAGTCGTGATGAAATTGACAAGACATCCAGACATAAGGGGATCACAAGTTGGTGTGAGTCAGGCTTCGAGCGTGAAATTTGAGGAGTACCTCTCAGTCTCCGAGTCCCTTGACGGAGACTACAACTTCTTTCGAGATCGTTGGACATCTGGTACCTGTGACTGGATTCTTCGTGACGTGGCTTTCAGCGCATGGCTAGAAGACACCCATTCCAGACCTCGAATCCTATGGATCCATGGAAATGCTGCCAGTGGGAAGTCAATTCTTTCCTCGTTTCTGATTCATCACCTTGTTCAACTTGGCTTGCCGTGTCACTACTTTTTCATACGCTTTACGGATCGAAAGAAGCGAGCTTTGAGTATGATTCTGCGGTCTTTGGCGTGTCAGCTTGCGCATTCTACGCCGCCATATGCAGACAGACTCCGCCTGCTTGAAGCAGCAGCCACGGACCTCAGAACGGCAGACTTTCGGAACATTTGGCAGTCCCTGTATAAGCAAAATCTATTCCAATTGGATATTGACTATCCTTTATATTGGGTCATCGATGGTTTGGACGAAGCAGATAGCCCTGGTGTGCTGATAAAGCTTCTCTCGGAACTCGATTCGACCAATATCCCTCTCCGTGTCCTTATCGTGAGTCGGAAGACACATGAAATCTCATTAGCCTTCCAAAAACTAAGGAAGCAGGTGCATATGGACGCCATCCTAACGGAAGGTAATCGGAACGATTTCCGAGCTTACATCAATCGTGAGATGGATGTCGCAGGCGAAGATTCTTACAGGGAGGAAGTCACCATTCAGCTTCTTGAAAGGGCGAGAGGTAACTTTCTCTGGGTACATTTGGCCGTGCAGGAGATCAACGACTGCCCTACTAAAGCGGCTTTGGAAGTTGCATTGAAGAATCTTTCTCCCGGCATGGAAGCCCTCTACGACCGGATGGCCGTTTCCGTCCGGACCCAGCCAAGCTCCGCTGATCGGGAACTTGGCCAAAGCATTTTGGGCTGGACTACTTGTGCTCAACGATCTCTGAGCATCGGAGAGCTCAGTGACGCACTACGTAATGATGGTCTCCTCGAGATTCACAGGACGATTGGCGACTTATGTGGTGGATTTGTGATTTTAGGCAAGGACAAGGTTACTATGATCCATGAGACCGCTCGTGAATACTTGATGCGCGGAGATGATGGAGATCGTCCGCTGGCTATCGACCGGAAGTCCACGAATGACAAGTTGTTTAGTAGGTGCATTGAGTGCCTGACGGACCCAAAACTTCGAAGCCAAATCAGCCGAAATCAACCTCCGGCTCTGCTCGATTATGCGACCAGTGCGTGGTTCATACATTTCTCGATCGGACCGGCTACTCATCCGAGAAACCTGGAAATTGTAGAAAAGTTCCTACGTGGACCTAACGTCCTAACATGGATACACATCGCGGCTAGGAGAAAGGAGCTCAGAGCCTTAGTGATCGCTTCCCGCTACCTGACCGACGTCATTCTCAAGTTGCGGAAATTAAGTGAGAGGGAGTCCCTAGCAAATCAACGAGCCATAGCCATTATCGAGGGCTGGGCCACTGACCTTGTCAAGATAGTCGGGAAGTTCGGAAATACTTTGATCCAGAACCCAGACTCGATTTACAGATTGATCTCACCGTTTTGCCCTCAACATTCCGCTATCTACCTCCAATTTGGTCGCAAGGAAAGCAAAGCACTTCAGGTGTCTGGGCTTACCAACAGCACCTGGGATGACTGCCTGGCGCGGCTTTCTCTGGGGCAAGGGGTCATGGCATCTGCCGTTCTCACCGCTGGCAACCGAATTGTCATTCTGTCTGCTATCCGCAATTCGAGCCAAATTATTATCTACAACTCTGCTACCTTTGAAGAGCAAGGCCGAATAGTTCACCCTGAGCGAGTATTTAGCATCCAATCGAACAAGATAGGAAATCTTCTTGTCAGCTACGGCTATGTGACTACAAGAGTCTGGGACATCGCGACAGGCGACTGCATCAAAACAGTGAAGAACCCGGTAAAGCGTCCTAGACCCCAATCTCTCCTCTTTGTAGAAACGGAGAAGATGATACTTGTTGGAAGCGAGGACAGATGCATCAGATCCTTTTCTCTCTACGATGATTCTGCCGAGTACGAAACCAGAGCCCGAATCGACGAACAGAGCTTAGAGGAGAGAACGGTCAATTTCCCCACATGCTCTGCTCTTAGTCCTGATGGGAACATGGTTGCGTTTGGCTATCGTCAACATCCAGTCACAGTCTGGGAGTTGGAACCACCATGGCTTCTTGGCCAGTGCAACATAACACTAGACGCCACGGACATGACAATCCGAGAAACTACTTGGGGTGAAGTCTTCAAAATTACTTGGCACCCATTTAGCGGAGAAATCTTCGGCCTGACACAGACGGGGCTTTTATTCAAATGGGACCCTTATCAAGAGGATTCTACTGCGACAGTCCAAACTGGTGGAGACTGCCTCACTGTCAGCCGCGATGGCTCCCTTGTTGCTACGGGCGATGCCGTTGGAACGATCAAGGCATACTCAACCCCGGACTTGTCGTTACTCTATCAACTATCATCCCCAAACTCTATCCTGAATCTCTCATTCAGCACAGATTCCAGACGGCTCTATGACGTACGAGGAGCCTATGGCAACGTCTGGGAGCCCAACACTTTGGTCCGTCTTGCTGACAGCTCAGATTTTCACGATCATAATAGCGATGCTTTGAGTGAAAACGAAAGTCTTACCAAGCTATCCCTGCACACGGAGCATCATTTCACAAGGGTCGATGACATTGTAATCGTGTCTGGACAGTCGCTTGGCCCGCTTTATTGCTATGGCACAGAAGATGGCCTTGCTTGGCTCTGCCAGGTCGGACGTGGCAGAGTATGTCAGCTAGAGAGGTCGACTAGCTATATGTCCATCGAGCAAGCAGCATGGAGCGAAGATGGGAGTCTTGTTGCAATTGCAGATCTCAGTGGGAGGCTCTCGATCAAGAGAATCGCCAAAGCAGGCCAAGCTCGAGATAGCTGGCAGGTCAAACATGAATTTGACCTTGTGATTTCCCCCCATGAGGGACATATCGGTCAGCTCGTCTTCCAGCCTGCAGGTCATCAGCTACTCGCCTCTACGACGAAGACGATTTACTCTGTTGACCTTAAATCACATGGCCTGGTCACGGCAAAAATTCCACCAGGACTGTCCAAGGTAAAATGGACACCTCATCCAACACTTCCTGATTACCTTGTGGGCTTTGGAACTACAAAAGCTCATGTCCTTGCTTGGGCCGATCTTCGAGAAGTGAGGAACCTTACTTATTCGCCTTTCCAAATTAAGCACCCAGCGATAAGCTCAATATCTCAAACCCTGCAAAGTCATATTGCTCTGAAGAAGGATAGGGAGACACTTGGGAGACTCGTCGCCAACGCTAATTCTCCTCACGTCCTACTACAGATCTCATACTCTGCTACGTCAAGTCAACTCCATACCCAATATCTGGTGTTTAAAAGTTGCCGACATTTTGCCGGACCCCGATGGTGATGACACGAATACTACTGGGAACGAATTGCCGTATACACTTTTGCCCGCACATATCGCAACTCGTATACGAGAGCCGTTCGCGTTTTTGTCGCACAAAGGTCTTGTGTTCCTTGACGTGGACCGGTGGATATGCACGTGGCGTTTGCCATTGTCGGCGCCCGGGCGACGCTCAGAAGTGGATGGTGGAGAGATTAAGGAATATTACTTTTTGCCCGGAGACTGGGTCACTGCAAACGAAGGCCAACTTTCCGCTGTCATGCCCGATGGAACTTTGCTATGTCCTCAAAACGGAGAGGTGGCTGCGGTCCAATGCGTAAGGCTTCGGAAATAGTTTTCTGATTAGTAGATAATGTGACCCAATGATGAGGGTCGGCGGAGATCGGATCGAAGGTCCAAGCAAGCGCGCCCAAAAGGTAAGTATGGGAAGGCGACGATACTGCTTGGATGTTAAAGATACAGGCGGATTGGCCTACTCATTGCTAATGAGTATATTTATTGATTGATACTAAGAGACAGGAGGTCTACGTGTCTAGACTATTTACATGCCAAGCATGCCAAGCATACTAAGCATAAGGCTGATTTCTAACATTGGAACACTTCACTACAGCTTGCTCCTGTCTTATAGAGCTCCGATGATTTTTCGTCCATACAATTTGATACCCCCATGTCGTGACGATCTTCTAACCACATGGAAGCGCTGTAAGATTATTCTACCTTTAAGTTAGATAATTTATATATATATAACTAGGCTTACTTACCCTAGGATTATATTACCTAGATATAAGGGTTTTACTAGAGCTATTATAGAAGGTCTTATACTTGTTATATATAGGCTAATAGTAGTAGACTAGTCGCTTAGCGGCTAAATAATAAGATAGTTATATATTAGTATCGTTAGCGATTTGTCCAATCACGTGACGAATATTCGCTACTCATGACGATGTGTCTACGGCAATATCCATGAGAGACGACACAGCACTAAGGCTCCAGAACAGAAAATCTTGCGCCTGATTACGGGGGTCCGGGATACGGGGGTCCGGGAAGCTCTTCTCAATTGGGCATTCTCAGCCTTAGATTCCCCCATTCCCCTTCCCTCCTTCAAGTCGAGCTGAGATAGGCTCGGTCTTTTCGACCATCCCAAACAATCATTTCGCTCGTCCGCCGACCCCACAATTAAAGCTGCAAGCATTCAAAGATTCAGCATCATGACGCGTCCACAATCCTGTGCAGAACCACCTCAACCAGCGGAGGCTGAGAAAGACAACCCATTCGGTGGTGGCTCACACAATGCGGAGGAGGACTACTCGATTTTCTCGGACAGGATGCGCACTTATCTAACATACCAGCTCGGCTTCATCATCATACTCTCAACCCTCACCGCAACTGCATATTTTCCACTGATTCTCATGCTCAGTAACCACTTCTCTGTTTCTATCCAAGCCATCAACCTTACAGTCACCGTCTACGCGATCTGCCAAGCCATCTCACCTGCGTTCTTCGCCTCACTAGCGGACGCATTTGGCCGACGTCCAGTCCTCCTCGGCTTGATCAGTCTGTACGCAGCTGCGAGTCTAGGCCTCACCCTTAGCCAACACAGCTATGTGGCCTTGATGGTATTCAGAGCGCTCCAGAGCATTGGGGGTTCTGCCACTCCATCGGTCGCGTACGGCATCGTTGCCGATGTGGCCGTCGTATCTGAGCGAGGCAAGATGCTCGGTCCAATGCTCTCGACGTGCAATGCGATATCAGCCCTTGGACCCGTTATCGCCGGTGTGATTGCCCTGAGGACCAGTGGTGATACGTGGGTTTTCCTTGCGCTTCTCATCATCGCCGTCATATCTCTGCTGCTGGTAGGTTTCACCCTGCCGGAAACTGCGCGCAATGTTGTTGGCAATGGAATGAAGCCAATTCGTGGGGTTTGGCGAACTTGGTTGTCTTATATCCCTGGGCGAAAACAGCCATACCGCAGCGAAAGCATGGCTGATGATGCTGATGCTGATGCTTCAGAGCGCCGGCTGCAAGAGGATGGGAAACCAGTGTGGCGACCTCTAAGCGCTTTCGTCTCTCTTCGCCTCGTCCTTTATCCGGATGCAGCTGCCGTTCTATGCATGATTGCTTCGTCATATTCCGTCTACTATACCTTTCAAGTCGCAATTCCGACAATTTTCGATGAGATTTACGGCTTCAACACCCTTGAAGTTGGGCTAGCATTCTTGCCTGGCCTGGCTGGAATGACTATTGGTGGAATCATTGCTGGTAAGCTTGTGGACCGGAACTATGCCAAAACCGCGCGAGAGTGCAATGTCAACGTCGACCGGAGGAAAGGAGACGACTTGAGGGATTTCCCTATCGAAAAGGCCAGATATCAAACTTGTCTTCCCTTCCTTTCGCTCGAAATGGCCTTGGTGCTTGGATACGGCTGGGTAGTGCACTCACATGTTCACCCTTCAGTTCCGCTCATCATGCAATTTTTCATTTGCGCAGTTTCGACGCTGTTGAGCCATACTGCTAGTGCCCTGCTTGTTGACATCTTTCCGGACACGACGAGTAGTGCCTATGCTTCTGGGCAAATTGCGAGGTGCGCACTCAGCGCCGCTTCGGCTGCCGTCCTACAGCCATTGGTAGATGCTGTTGGGAGAGGTTGGTACTTTGCTATTTTCGCCTTTTCAATTGGAATCAGCGGCCTGGGTTCTGTCGCAGCTAGTCGGTCGAAAGGCATGCGGTGGCGACAGAAGAAGCAAGCGGCTCCACATAGCAAGGTAAAAGACACAGAGCAACCACCACGACAGCTCCCGGACCCCAAAAGTTGATGGAAAGGGTAGGAGCAGCCAAACAACTCCAAAGATAGAAACGCATTCGCCCACAGAATACTTCAGCCACCGGGCTCAGACACGGCCTGGAATGAGTTGTTGATATATTGCTTCTGGCGAGTTGCCTCCTGGTTCCAAAGACTTGTAATGGAAGTATCATGCAGTGGCGCATAGCGGTAGGAACGGCCTATGCAACGGCTATGAGTGCGGACCTTAATTTGGGTCTTTTTCGGGGCGCCTGACTACCATTCTTGATTGTCCAGCTTCATCATAGTGTCAAAACTACCGAGACGCAGGCCGCCAAGCACTTCGCGCACACGCAAAGCTGCGGACAAGCATGATGAAATTGATCCAGGCCGGGGATTGAGAGGTGAAATGAGCGACCGAAGGAGTCCAAAGAACACTGCTTTCAGTCGAGTGAGGCAGGACAAGACTGCAGCGGTTCCCCACAGCTACCTGTTGATGCAAAAGTAGTTAATTTTATATTGGTCTGCGAATTCTCCGTACTTGATCCAATACGTCATCATTCTCGTCACTCCCGATGTGATTGCAATTTCTTAGTGAGGCGGATGCTCTGAGATCAATATTATCCTCGCCAAGAAGTAAAAAAGAACCGAAAGTGAGAACACGGTCGCTGTGGACCAAACACAGTACGTCCAATCTTCGATCGATCGAGGTCGAAACTAAAGGCATTACGACTGCTTGCTCCGCGGAGCGCCGTCGTTGCGCTGCCCGCAGCGTTCCCACCTCGACGCAGGAAATGCGCGTCTAACGTATAGCAAGGATATCGCTCAAGCTGTTAGAGCGGGATGCGAGAGCTTGTTACTGGGATTTTGCGAAGCTCGACTCCCTGAGATGCGTGTGAGCTTGAAAACGACGAGGACCTTCCACCGGTCAGCCAATACTTTCCTTTTATGCTAGTCCACTCTGAGCTCCTCCTCGTTATTTTCAACGCCAGTTTAGAACGCGCTTGGCCCAGCGATAGACGATTCTTGTACTGCTTTTCTTGACTCAATGAGTAGGCTTCGGTTGACTGATCGTAGGCAATGGAGGTTGCCGGAACTGGAGATGGTCCTGGAATTACTTAGAGGGGTTGGCAGGTTCTCCAGTGGGTATGAAGTTGCCGTCTATAAACCTTTGCATGTAGCAAAGCATAAGCAGCGGAAGGAGCAAGAAATCATATCTACGCCACGACGCTTCGCGAATGAGTAAAGTTGATATCCACGGTCTCCGCAGAACCGATAAGAGAATACTGGGACTTGGAGGTTGAGCACGTAGAGTTTCCGGACGACATGAAAATTTCTGAGACACATTGCTGGTACTCAGGCTCTAGGCTCGCCGACAAGGCCGTCCTTCGCGTGGCCAAGCGCGTCGTTAGTGGGTCAGCCAGTACGTCACCAAGGACCCCTCCGAAGAACAAATTCAGCAACACTGACTCGTGCCATCGTGAACCCCCAAATCCCCCCCAGTCTGTGTAGACTCAAGGATACCTCCTTTGCTGATCGCATTCCACCTCTCGCTCCGCCCACCTAGCTCAATTTCAGAAAGTGAGGCTCACGAAACCGGAAAGATGGACCCACAAGCGCCCCCACAACCCAACCTTGACACAGTCTACGACCAGCCCTCCAACCCCGCGCAATCAAACCAGGAGCACGCAGCGTCCACATCCACTTCCGCCTCTCGCCAGCGCTCCGACCCCACAGCTGAGCGCCGAAAACAAGGTGATGTGAGCAGTGGCGAGAAAAATGCGATGCCCAGTGCTATGGGGTATGGTGCGAGAGATGCGAGTGGGGATGCGGGCGACAGCGTACGAGGCCTTTCGAGTTTTTGACTCACCAAACTCGGGCGTACACGCATGCTGATTGTTGTCCATATTGATTAGATGGGCGGACCAGTTAGCGATCTAGAAGGCGAACAGATGCGCGCGCCTGGCGAAGGAGACATAGCGTCTGCTCAGGACAACAAACATGGCTTTGGCGAGCAAGGTGACCTGGCCTCAGACTTGGATCGAAAGAAGGATGAGCAAGCAACGATCAAGGAGTCGAGGGGCAGTGCTCAGGGCCAAGGAGGCGTCGATGTGGGAGCCGCCATTGGCGGTAGAGACAAGGGCTTTGTGGGAGGGAACGGCGAGGACACCAATTCGGGAGGACGTGGAACCGGCATGCAGAGTAGTCATGCTGAGGTGTGATGTCTTCCGGCATAATTAAATGGGTGTCGGATCTGATCTTAGGAAGGTCATTGGTAGCTGTCATCCAGGAGGTGAGGCATTCGGTTTTCGAGATCGAGGATCATCTGGCCAAACATGCCATTAGCCCAGCCAAACCTGTGCACTTGTGTCAGCTCACATACTTGTATGCAATTGGCACGAGAGATATCCAGAACTCAAATCTTACCATTGTCGTGACCAGTCTTTGCCGTTCCATGAATTGATGCTCTCGTGCACCAGTCCCAGACCATCTGTGCTACCCAAGATTTCTCTCAATTCACGACTCATCTCCTCACCACTCGTGTCTTCACTTGTCAATATTCGCACAATACTAGCCAGTGGCCAGCCCTTAGTAGGTCCCATATGTGGTCCGCCAATTGCATTGTAGACCTCGCCAAAGGCCCAATAGGGGTTGGCCTTGCTGAGAGCAAAGAGTCGAGTGTTTTGGTAAACTTCATCGCGGGAGCTGACATAGCCCATCATGGAGGCTGAGAGAAGACTAGGGAGGTTGGCGTCGTCCATGAGATTCTGGCAGAGTATCAGTGTTCTGTGCCCAGTGAAGCAGGAGACGGCATAACAAACCTGACTGCCATAGCCGTCAACTTCGAATGCAAACATAGCTCCAAACAGAGGATGCGAGACAATGCCATATTTAGTGATGCCCGCTCGTATCTCTGCAGCCATTGTCCGCATGGAGACTGCCAGATCTCTACTCCTCTGGGTGTCCATGACATCCATTATCCCAGCAGCAGCTTCGAGATAGCGAGCAAACATCATGTTGCCTGGAATAAAGAACTGAAAGATGGTCGCATCATCCGAAGGCCTGAAAGTCGAGCGGACCATTCCAGTCCAGATGACTGGGTTTCCCAAGCCATTGTTGGAAGTTGTTTCCGTGGCTCGATCGGTACGGCCAGTCATGGTGTAGCCGCTCTCTGCGATATGACCATCGGATGTGTATGTTGCCGTCCGCATGGCATCCGCAGCGTTCAAGATAACCTCTACAGTCTCTATCCATTTGTACTTCTTGAACGGTCCAAGATCGCGTGTCGCGTTGTAATACTCCGAGCTTATCTGCAGAAAGGAAGCCAGCGAATCCAGCTCCCATTTACAGTCGAAGGTTTTTTTCTGATCGTACCCCTGTTTCCCAAACATGTGGACTTTATTCTGGTGGTATGCGCCATTCATAGGGCTCGAGAAGCCAGACTCGGGCGGTGGGGGGTAGGCATGACAGTATGGGGTGACCTTGATATACCGAGAGTGGGCATTGATGACGCCGCGAAAGAGGGCGGCAAGAGATTCTGGATTGGAAGACGGCCGGAGGACGGGCAGGTACGAGAGGATTTGGTTGGCCGAATCACGAAGCCACATTGCATCTCTGAGCGCATGTGAGCGGTTGAAGATCAATGATATGGAGTTCTACTTCATACATGTCACCTGTGATAACAAAAGCAAGATCCTCGTCCGTAGCTTGGCCAGAAGTCTCGTTTGCCCATGCAAAACCCTTCCACTTGATCGCCGTATCCAGGGTATTTGGGAAGGCATTTTCAAAAAGTCGGAAGAGGTCTGGATCTTGAATCCTGGATTCCATGCGCTCAATCGCATCCTCGACCTCTTCCGAATAATACGTCCGGCATTCTTTCGATGGTCTTTGGAAGGGCAATTGATGCCTACCAGCAGATAGATTGTCAGGATGCCGTATCCTCGAGTAGGAAGCGTAGTGAGGACATGTCTGCTGTAGAGGAATAGGGGTCTGAGAAGGTGGGATCACGGCCGATTGGACTGCTGTGAGGAAGGCCCAAAGAAGGCAGAGGACACCCAACGGAGTCTGGAATAACTCCATGAATTATAATGAACGGGCGAAGATAAACTGCAAAGTATGTGTGTCAATGCATCTGCTTTAGTAGTCCACAGATGTATCCAATGGGGGATATCATGAGGGTGATGCTTTTCAGCAATCGTATACGCAAGTGCCATGACTGTCACTTCCAGAGGGAGTGCCACGCGGGTTTCAAAACAACACGGACACTAGATTTAGGCCACCCAATGAATTCTGTTTGAACCCGCGTCAGTGCTTATGGAGGGCACTGGGGGTTCCGTCTGACCCTGAAGATTCTCGATTCCGTTGCCAAGCCAAAGCGAGCCGCTAGTGCTTCCAGGTGTCCTTTAAGCCTGGGCTGTTTCGCAATCACGCAGTTTTCGAGGATATCCTTGTTGAACAAAAGTGCGAGCTGATTGAACAAAGATCGAGAGCACTCGAGAAAGAAAAATGTGTTCACTGAACCAACGACGATATCCGAGAAGATTTTGCCCCTTTTGGGTTTTGTGGCTAGGCCTTGGCAAGAACCGGACCTACGGCTTATCGAGATCAATCGATGAATCGCAACTATCCTTGGTTCCAGATATTCCCCTGACATCACTAGCTATTGAAGAATTCACAAAACCCTGGGGTTATACCAGCAGAAGAGTGAGGCTATTGTACCATGGATGCGCCATTAACAGGGACTTGGTACTTTCGGATTCAGGACAGGGGCTACACGAAATACGAGAATATGCACTTCTCTCGGTCAATACTAGAGCTCATGGGTTGCTTACAAAGTGGCTGGTCGTTTCCTAAGACTTGTTGTGAGATTTGGACAGGTATGCAATCCTTGGTCAATCTTTACGGAATGAAAATTGCCACCTTTGACCAAGTTGCATTCGTCCATCGAGGAATTATTCACACGGCTTATTTTCGGCTGTCAAAAGCATGCACTTCGCCCATGTCCAGAGGGTCGTAATCCGGTAGTCCCACTTTCAGCGACTCTTGAATGGCAAATATGCCATGAAAGTAGGTAAATAGTGAGTGAACTCATCATGAGTCTGGTCTCGATCTTTTTTTCATTGGAGTCGAAGCCGAACTTTTCGTACAAGACTCTTCTCATCAAAGCAAAAAGTGTCACAATCTTATTGGACAATGCTATCTTTCTTGCTACTCACGCCACAAGGCTCTGAAGAAATTATTCTCTCTCTCAAAAGCAACGACGTATCCGAGTTTATTGAGATTCTCTAGCATTTGAGAGTATTAGGACTTTCGATCGCTGTGGAATGCTTTGCAAAACCCCTTGGTCCTCTCTGAGGAATGCCGCTGCCTGATTCTGCATTCTGTGCTAGTCTTACATCAAATGCTGTCGATTTCAGAACATGAACACCATCATTGACCTAAGAGAAATGTTCTATACTTTTTATATGCTGAGACAAAATCAAGATACCGCCACGTTCGGACTCAATATCGGTCCAGGCACCGTTAAATTCGACTCTATACCTTGCAGCCCCAGTCCTCCAGGGTTGAAGGGATTGACACCTTTTCCAGAGATCATATACTGCGTCACCACGGTCTCGAACGGCGAGCCAGCCTCGTAGAGGTAGAGAGCGACATGAGGGCTCTTGAAGATATCTGTAAATACACTTGAATTAGTGTCATCGCATATTCCGCATTCGACTTCTGACATCAAAGTTGATGATTACAAAAATTGTCTATGGGTGATAGCGCAGCTATAAGGAACTGGCATACTTACCACTGACGACCCAGACGCCACCCGACTGCAGACCATTTACACAATGGTCTTGAACCGTGACCGTGGCAGTTCGGATAGTCCTCCAGTCCATGGTCCGGATGGGGTTGAGTACCCTACCATAAGCATCGGCGTACATGAGCAACGCCAAGCGAGCCGTCTCTATGCCATCGAAGTATCATCAGCAACCCCGAAAAGCCATTCCACCACTTCACCAAATAGCCCGAACGACACTTGAAATACCGAAGTCATGGTCCGGAGGACCTACTAGAACGCCAGATCAACGGCAACTGTACCATCCTACTCGGCCACCCATTCCTGAGCGCACTGAAACTCGGCGTGAAGAATGCTGGCTCGGCAAAGATACGAGCAGCGTCCATCTGACCATCAGGATCAGATTTGGCGAAGGGGATCGCTTGCGTGACTGTTCCGACATCGGAGACAGCTGGATGACCGTAGAGGGCCGAGGAGCAAAGGATCGATGTACATTGCGTGGATATGGCGAATAGAGTGAGGACGAAGATCAGTGGCAGGTGTGGCATGGCTAGAGATGGAGAAAAGCCATTCACAGCGGGCGTCCTGGGATGATCACGTTGTATTTGCCCACATTAATGGAAGACTGCCTATGCGAGAATCTCCGGTACGCGCAAATACGACTTCCATATAATGCGGGGACCCCGTGGGGACCACATCGCGATGAGATTGTGTAGATGAAGCGATTGGTATATCCAGACGAAAAATTTCTCCTTGGCTTCTTCGGCGTTCATATCGACAGAACTCTGACGTCTGCGGCTGTCTGAGTCTGAATTGTGACGATCCAGTCGCTGGGTTTTGTGTTGGACGCAAAGCGGATATCGCGTCGCTGGCACGATTTTTCACACTTCTTGCGGCACCACCCGCATGGTGTGGATCCTGGTGTAAGCCATGATCATGAGCGATATGTCAACCTTCAGAGCGGTATATACCGTGGAGGCTATCACGCTGTCAGTACCTGTGTCCCCATCATGATATCGACGTCCTACTTGTTCAGGACACTATATGCGATTCTTTTCACTTCTGTGATTTCAGCTGCCGCGATAGTTTCGCAAGATAGATTCCATGCATATTGTGGTCGAGGGACTTTCGGCTGGCCCAAGCTCGAGGATTGCCATACACTCCTAGAGAACTTTGCAGATCATGGAGACAATGGCCTGCGATTCTTCGACGAAGAGCAGATAAGAGTGGATGCGAAAGGATCTTGGCCGGGAATCGGTGATATTGCTGGATTCTCTCGCGTCATCCCCGTAATTCAGCTTCCTAGATACTACACCCTGAGTATGTACTTCGTTTACCGGTTTCCGCTTGCTATGAGGTGCACTTCTTGGCGTTGTGTGCTGATTGTGTCGAAACACCTAGACTCGTGCAACTTTGCGCTCATGAGCTACGCTGGAGGTGAGACTGATTATAGTGGTCTGGGAGGAACAAGCTGGGGTAAGGTCAATGCTGGCGGCACTTTCATGATGAAAAAATGTCTTCGGAACGTGAAAGATCCTTCAGGGGGCGTCGTTGTTATACCAAGTGATGAGTCATATGCATTCATGCAGCAGACTCTAGGACAAGACTTTCTAAATGGCATTCTCAGTTGCATTAGCTGAGAAAGCAGCGCTCAGTCTCTTCATGTGGGAATCGGGGTCGATCTTTGATGGGGTTATGAACTCCTTCACCAACAGTCCGGCCCCCATGATTCCCGCTCCTGGGATCCTTTTGGGTTCGAATTGGACTTTTGCAAATGTTACAGGCGCTGCATCGAGACTACTGTGATCGTTGTTATCGCGGGCAATCGTCGATGTCGTCACACGTCTATAGAACAGAGGCAGGCAAGAAAGTATTGAGTTTTCAGCTTTGTCGAGTTGTGATAGCATGGCGTGACGGCCTCTGCGTTTATACAGACGCGGGAAAACGACACATCGCAGACGAATCCTCTCGGATCGCCCACGAAGAGTGCTATGATTTCGATATCAGAGACCAGAGTTGCAAAATCTAATGCTATTCCTTGCATTGTGCAAGAAGGGGGCACTGAACACACACCATAGCAAGGAACTTCCACCGCACCTTCTCACCCTTCGCCCTACTCTTCGCCAGCACATTTGCAACAGATGTGCTCCAATTATCGAACCCAACTGTTGACCTTGTTTACCAACGAGACTATCGGTATGCGACAATCTTTCACGGGGATGGAACGAAGCAGCTGTCCTCAGACTACTAAAGAGCTACATCTCTCCTTACTTCCTCCATCACGACTACAAGCAATAAGACATTCAGCACTACACGGGCGCCAACGATGACTTCAGGCCGCCATTCGTAGTAGTCGAAGGCATGTGGAGATTGGGGACAGGGTGGTGTTTCGAAAAGAATCGATATCTTCTTTTGAAACATGGCATGATGTTAGAGCTATTGTACAACCTCAAAAGCTTACTGGGTGATAGCAAGGACCCCCCAGTAGGTGCTACGTCGTTGGCAATACCAAAGAGGACGACAGTGATTAACCTTGAAATATCCATACTGTTTTGACGGTACGTGCAGCCATTGCGTCACGACTCCATCCGCAGGATAGTTCGAGACGAAGTTGCGCTAGGTGGGCTTGCCAGACTAAATCGATCTTTTATGGCAAAGAACCTCAAACGACACTTTCAGGTGGTGTGAATACTGTCGGACGGGACATGCTCTGGATTGATCACTGTCTCTAAATGGGTGACTCCAAGTAGGGGCAAGATACTCGTTCACGTGTTAAGGCATCGTATAGAGAGACAGACGGTGGGACATCCCGTCTTGTTGTAACATATGCAGCTACTGCTCTACCGAAGCGTAGAGGTGCGACAGAATATCAAACATTCAGCTGTAAAACTTCGATCCGTCGAGGTCAAAAGAATCCAGTGCGTGGTACCCAAAAGGGTGGAGAGGCGAGAATAAACGCTAGTGGTAGGGCTGAATCCAGGGTTCATCTCCACGCTAAAACTTTTTCGCAGACACTTAAATCTTGCATCAAGACTCAACAATCAGACTCCTATCAATCCTTCGAGCAATTTATTCCGAGTCTGCATCTGTCTCTACCACACCAACCAATATGTAAGTGAGCATCTTGATGCTATCCGCCCAACAACTGACATGGTCCTCTGGCAGGATCTGTCTCCGTCGCGCCGCATTCCGCGTGCTTTCGTCGACTCCCTCGAAACCAACATCACTCTCACTCCGATCGCAATCCCGCTCGATTACATCCCTCACATCTTCCTCGCTACGCACAAGCTTCTCCAAATCGTCTATCGTGCCAACACAGAGACGATGGGCCAGCGAAGAAATCACCCAAGCCGAGCCTGAAGCAGATGGGGCAACAGAAGCCCAATATGGCGATAATAGCATAGCGAAGTCAGCTTCGGGCCAAGCAGAAGAAGCAGTGGAGAACGCCACAGAATCTACTAATGAGAGAGTCACAGAAGCTGCTCCTGAAACTGTCACAGAGACTGCATCAAGTGTAGGTGAATCCGTGTCGAACGCAGCACGTAGTGCTGCCGATTCCGTCAAGAGCACAGCAGAGAGCCTCGGTGCCGCCGCGGGCTTTGGCTCTCGTGCTGAAGATAATAGCGACAATGCTCGCCTGGCGGCTAGCAGACCGCCAGACGGTGAGACGAGTGCTACGGTATACGTGGGAAACCTGTTCTTCGATGTGCGCGGCGAGGATTTGAAGAAAGAATTTGAACGTGCGGGAACGGTAGTCAGTACGAAGATTATAATGGATCAGAGAGGGTTGAGCAAAGGGTTTGTGTTTCTTCCGCCACTATCATCAGTTCTTTGCCCTTGCTGTTTGTGTAGATGTTGATGGTTTTCTCACGTTATAGATTTGGATACGTCGAATTCGAAACTGTGGAGGCGGCAACCAAAGCCATAGAACTCTACAACCTCCAAAACTTTGAAGGCCGACGTCTCTCCGTCCAATATTCCGTCACTCGCAACGCTCCTGATCGTCCAAGCTCGCGTAACTTTTCCGGTCAAACCGGCGAACGCCCCCTCCACGCCCCTACAAAGACCCTTTTCATTGGCAACATGTCGTTTGACATGTCTGACCGCGACCTGAACAATCTGTTCCGGGAGATCAAGAACGTCATTGATGTGAGAGTCGCTATCGATAGGCGAACAGGCCAGCCTAGAGGATTTGCACATGCGGATTTCGTCAAGGTCGAGGATGCGCAGAGAGCGATGGAAGCCTTGAAAGGAAAGGTAGTATGTGGGAGGGCGCTGAGGGTAGATTATAGTACGTCTACGGGAAGAGCGGCTACGGCGGGTGGGATGTCAGGATCTGAGAGAGAGACTCCAGCGCAGTACTGAAAAGATAGGCAGGTTGGTCGAGGGCAGGTATCTGGAGCCCATAAGAAGAAGGGAAATGGTGGCTGTGGAGCATGGTGGTATTGCTGGATCTGGTCCTTTCTTCTTGTATTTTCATATGTTCGATACAAGCCGGAAAGATAATTATTCTGTCAGGCTTCTCTGTACTCTACAATCCTATATAGTTTGGACGTCACGATCCATCAATCATCTCACCTCAAGACCCTGATATATTCTTCATCCAGAACAAATGCAATAGGTTACCCACGTCTGCTCGTTTGCCGTTGGCAAGAAGCAAGCGTAGTGCGAAAGTGGATCGGGCTCTGCGATATTCCTCGAATGTCTAGTCGCTGTCCTTCTCCGCACGCTCGTGGCCCACCTCCACCTTTTTGGTCTCGATATCCTGTTGCGCTGCTATTTGGTCTCTGTTGGCCACATACGAGCAGCTTCATGGCTAATGCACCATCCAGACCAATTGCACATCTCCAGATATCTTTCAAGCATGTAACCCATATTTCACACCGCCGTATCCCCACTAATCTCACTCAAAGGGCTATCACTCTCACTCCCCGCCCGCCCTTCCACCTCCGCCACTTCCTCCCTACTCCCATACTTCTCCCTCAACATCCTCCCCCACCCCTCCAGACTATCAACCTCCCACCCATCAATCCTCACCTCCCCCTCATCCCTATCCCTCCCCAACACAGTCCCCGCATACCTCGACTCCTCTCCATCTTTCGTCTTCGCATGCTTTCGTTTCAACTGCGTCAGATAATCCAATTGACTCGCATCCTGCTCCAAAGCTGCCGTCTCCGCCACCGCAACTGCAGCTTCAGGATTCGCTACCAGATCGATAGCGGTATTCGCGAGCGGAAGAGAAGGCTCGATCGCCATGCCGGCTATACGTCTGATCTCTCTATTGCCCTCGCCCTGACACCAGGCTATGAAAGCGTCTACGCCTCGCATATCCTCGTGGCCGACGACCTGTTCTTCCATTTCTGAGATCGAGGGATAGAGCGCGCCGGCGTCTTGCAGGGCTAGGCGCACGTCTGTAAGGGTTATGGTGTCGGATGTGGTGGAGGGTTGGCGCAGGGCGGCGTGGCGCGCTGTGTTGGTGGCGAGGAGGGTGAGGTAGCGGGAGGTGAGGTCGACGAGGGTGTCGAGGACGGAAGGGCGAGTTGTGGTGAAGCCGGCTGCGCGGAGGATGTGGAGGAGGGGGGGACGGAGGAGAGAGGGGTGGAGGGGGGAGGGATCCATTGCGAATGTTGAGAGGGATTTATGGTGGATAGAGTGAGATGCGGGTGATGCAAGTTGAGTTCAGTGTAGCTGCCATGGCAGGATCGTGCTAGGTCATCGCAGCATGATATATGGTCTTGTAGAATACTGAGGTACAAAGTGAGGCGCTAAGGGTTTACTAGTGCCGTTTGACAGTTACATTCCGGAACGACTACCAACTCAATCCAACAACACTTTGCTGGGTATGTAAGACCAGCCACGGAAACAAGACTCCGCTGTCTCTGCGCCTGTCGCCATCATAATACCACTCGACCGCCAGAATGTCCGAACGTCCTCCCCAGAAGCTCAAGCTCAAAGTCCCCAAAAGCGAGCCCCAGAATTCACCTACCGCGCCCCCCTCGGCCTCAACACCCACTACAGGACCACCTATAAAAATCAAGTTTAGCAAAAAGACCGTTTCGAAAACTTCTAACCTTCAACCACTCGACCCATCCACCGTGTCCACCCCATCCACCCAACCCACAATCACGAAAAAGCCCAAACCCGCCCGCAAACCAAAACCCACCCCCAAAAAGCGCGCTCTGGAAGAAGATCCCCTCACCTCCTCCAACGATGAAGAACCCCTAGCTTCCAAATCCACCCCCGGCCCCGCCAAAAAAAGAATCAGACTATCCGTGGGCGGAGCCCACACCCCCGCCTCTCCCCCCTCAGCAACAGGAAAGAAACCAACACTCCTTGTCATGACAAGCAAAAACCCCAAAGGCCGTCGTCCCAAGCGCCCACGAGGCGTAGGCTACGACAGCGAAGCCTCCGACCGCGAACTCGACCCCGTCATCACCGAATCCATAATCCTCCGCATGGCCCCCGGCCCCGACTGCGACTACCTCCGCTCCACCATCGCCGCAGGAAACTTCGGCCCCAAAAAGGAAGGCGGCGCGGATGTGCGGCTTCGCTTCCTGCGCTCCGATGGTAGGAGAGCCTGTCTCAAGATCAGAAAAAACCAATACGCTGCCATCCTGGTCGATCTACCCTGCGTGATCGAGGCGATGAAGAGTTGGTTTCCGAAAACAATGGGCTGGATGAAGAGCGCGGATATTTGCCAGATGCTCATGGTGCTGGGGAAGATTTCACACGAGGGAGAAGCGATGGACTATCCGCTGCCGACGGGGGTGAAGGGGGAGTTCGACGAGAAGACGTGGCAGTGGGCGCACGGGCTGACGCCGCCTATGCACTGGGTGCGCAAACGCCGGTTCCGAAAAAGAATCAGCGTGCGCACCGTCATGGAAGTCGAAGCCGAAGTAGAAGAGATGCTACGCCTAGACGCAGAATGCGAAGGCAAACCCATCATCGAAGAAATCTACGAACGCCCCGATCGCGGCAGCGACGATGATGAAGAAGAAGACGGCGAAGCCTTCAACAACGACGACGACGCCGAAGGCGAATTCATAGACGAGACCGATCACCTTGTAGAAACACCACTCGACACCATCGAACCCGCCGAAGACGAAGAAGCCGCACACGCGCGCATGGCAGAAGAATACGAGCGCGAAATGATGCTCGCCCTCTCCACCGAACCCTCCCCCCCAACCACATCCACCTCCCTCGCCCCAACACCTACACCCCCAACCCAACACCCACCCTCCCCCTCACCCTCCTCCTCCTCAGACGCCGACTCAGAGGAAGAGCTAGATGAGTCCCAAACCGAGCGCGCGCAGGAGTTGCAGAAAGTGAAAGAGGAGGTTAGGGATCTGGATGAGTTGGTGAGGGCTGAGCAGGGGAAGTTGGCGGCGACGGGGAATCAGCTGTTGAAGAGGAGGATTGTGGAGAAGATTAAGGGGTTGACGCAGGATCGGGAGTTGAAGTTGGCGGCGGCGGGGTTGGGTGGGGAATGAATGGGTGGATGATGGAGGGACGTCGGACAGGTTGATGGGAGAGCGCTTGTTGAAGAGGAGAATGCTCGATTCTTCGATTCAGATTATGCAAACAGCATCTTTTAGATGTCTTGTGAATACTATGATTAAGATTATACATATTATCAACCCATTTATTATCCAATCATTCCATCATCCCACAGCTCTTTTATGAACATATATCCACACGCCATTCGCTCCTCATCCCCATACTTTCCAACCTACGGCAGACTCAAGAACTTCGCCAACAGCTTCGGAAAGTTGGGTGTCCCCAACCCCGTCACCGGATCCCATCCCGTGGTCGCCTGAAAGCCAGGCGTCCCACATCCCCGATTTCCCCCCATTGTAATATCATTCAGCGCGTACGCATTCGCATAAAGCGTCGGATTTATAAACCCAATGCTACTCTTGCCCACCGTCAACCTCGCCTCATTAATTAATGTCAATATACTGCCAACCACTGGCGAAGATGCAGATGTGCCGTAGACGAGCGAAAAGGTGCCGTCGACGGCAACGACGTAATTAGCGCCATTGGCCGATATGTCGGGGTAGCCGCGGGTGTTTTGAGAATTGTTGAATTGCGCGGCTGTGTAAGGTGGCGGATGGTTGGCGAACCAGCCTTTTACGGCGGCGGATTGGTAGGAGGGGAGAGGGAAGACGTTCGAGAACCCGCCACCGGAGAAAATGACAGTCTCGCACGCCTCCTCGGGTGCTGTGACGCTGGCATTCGGCACTATCTGCGTCGCGCCGACGGCGGTCACGTAGGGACATGTGGGCGGGAAGGACGGATTGAACTTGCCGCTGGTGCCATTGTTGTAGGTGCCGTTGGCGCCGATGCATTGGTTAAGGTTGCCCGCCACGCCGTTGTCGCCCGAGGAGTAGAGGAAGGTCGTGCCTTGGAGGCCGAGTTTCATGTACTCGTTGCATTGGCGCTGCTCGTAGAAAGCGGTCAGGTCGGCTTCGTTGTAGCCGTAGGAGGTGCTGATGACCTTTGTGGCAGCGAAGCCGCCGCAAGTTTCGGGCCCTTTGTAGCCGCCTGGGAGTGGATCGGGGTAGACGCCGTCCTGGGTTGGGTCGTCTCCACCTTCGTAACTGCAGTAGCTGCCGTCAATGGCGTCAAGGAAGTTGTTGAAGGAGGCACCTTCGACGACATCGCCGGTCTGGTAAAGTGTTACTGGTTGAGGATTGACGAGCGCCATGGCGTATTCAAGATCGAGGTCGGATTCGCCATTGAAAGCGAAACCTCGATTTGTAGTTTGGACGACGGCACCATCGATGAGATCAGTGGTAGGGGTACGTTGGACTTGGTTTGTAGAGAAATTGGCGAAGAAAAGGTCGAGGTCGCCTTGCAGGAAGGCTTGTGGTGTGTACTCCACGATGCTGTAAACGATCGGAGCGACGGATTAGCAATGTTCCTAGCAGCATCATGGTAGTCTGACTAACCCATAGCTGTTCTTTGGATTGGCAGCAAAATTTGGCGGAAATAGGTACAATGCACGCAAGCAGTCAGGTACAATGAACCGGTTGCAGTTCTGTAGTTCCATAATAACACTCTCGATGTCGATATTCGGCCCCTTCTTGGGCAAAAAGCCGTTGTTAGGCGTCGTGATCACATCGACAGCGGCTTTCGACTGTATAGGGGGTCCAGCAGCTGCGGTCGAAGCTGCTGACGTTGAGGCTGATGCTGAGGCTGACACCGGCGTTCTTTTCTCGAGTCTTGTCTCATCAAATTCGCGCTTCGGTAAAGGCTTGGCCTGAGGGATCTTGGTGTCGAAGTGGACTGTGGGAGTGATAAAATCGACGTGTGGCTGCACGTACTCAGGTAGGGAGTATTCGGAGCAGCCGACGTGAGGTTTCCCGGTCAGGGAGTGCTTGTAAAGGAAAAATCTTGTCTTGAGCAGATTCTCTGCTTCAGCTACAGTGGCATCGAGTGTCAACCAGCCCATCGACTGAGTCTTCTGTATCCTTTCTGGTGCAATCCCGGAGTTTTTCAGCCATGCCGTAACCGCATCGACGGATTCCTGACTTGGGGCAAAAGTCTCGGCTACTTGCTTCGCGGTCCAGTGCTTCCCAAAGTTTGGCGAATCCGGGTGAGAAACATCCATTAGGAATTCGTCGGCTTTGTCCAAGTTGTTCTGTGAAAGTGCAAAGCGCATGGGCAGAACCTCATGGCTTGCGATCTTTCCATGCCTCTTCCAGCCTGGGGGCAACGAGTTACGCTTCTCATGCCGGACGTGAGATAATGAGGGGGCGGCGATGGCGCTGGCTACCAAAGCAGCCAGGGCGAAGAGGGAGGAACGCATGATGTAATAAAACTAGCACCTTTGCAAACTGTCCTGTCCTGAAGCCTTGGAGCATTGTGAGAGCAGAAGCCTGCTTTATAGCTCTCGCACGGAGAGTCATAGCTAGGTAGACAGCTAGCCAGCACTCATGCAGTACACCATCCTTTCTGGCCAAACCTTTATCTCCACACCGTAAGCCCCTCTGCAAGCGGAAGGAGGATGCATCCACTCACGTTGGCCATCTGCCCCATATTGGGCCAAGTGTGTGCCGTGGGCTAGTCGGAGAAGGAAGCTGAGCTGCATGCCCAGCGTGCCCAGCGTGCCCAGCTGGGGCGGGCAAGATCCCAGCAGGATCTCATGCCTCGTAAAGCTTATCAAGCCTCGTGCAAAGGTCCGAATGCAGGTGGCAGGTGCTTACCATAGTACCGTAGTACGTAGTAGCCTTTCGAGGAGAAAGAGATCGGTAGGGATCACGAGGGCGATATCCCGATCATGTCCAAGAGGGGAAGGCAGGCGTGAGGTCATGGCTACTAACGAGAGCTCGGTCCACAAATGATCCCAGCCTTCAAGTCGCTAGAATGGGTGGTTCCCGGGACCAAGCCTGCTTGAGCACGGTCCTAGTACTACTAGGCATCAGTTGCAGGCATGAGTTGTCGTCACAAATTAGTACTAGTACTAAGACTATTGCCAAGACGGTTGTGGCCGTCCGAGGATCCGGGCTTGTGACTTAGCACTTGCATCGTTTCTATCAATAGCAAAGACGGATTACGGGACATCATGCGTGGTCATCCTGTACCCACTCTGCGCATGACAACAGTCGCCTGTTGTGGAGGAACGGAGTGGAGCTTGATGATGTGGTGTGCTGAAATCTACATTTGACTGAGACATTTTACTCTTCCTGCGACAGGGTCTCTCGTCCTATGGAGCTTTTGGTGGATGCGATGTCGTCGACCTGCTGCATGCGGTTACCTACCAACAAGGTATACTCAGATCTTGCATGCCTAGTCTACCCGACATCCTCGCCTATCAGTTCAGCGCGCCAGCAAGTCATGCTTGCCCGCTGCGAATCTGGAAAACATCTTTTTATTTTTTACTGCATGATAATTGGGGCTGTCCATGTCGCGGCGTGGACCGAGATCGCGGACGTCGTAAATGGTAAATCCACTGTGCCATTGATCTGGATCGGAATGATCGAATGAACAGCCTGATAAGTCTTGTCCGCCACAAGCTACCCACTAGCGAGCCGCTCTGGGGGGGCGCAACAGGTCAGGGCGCTTCTCGCCATCTCCCCCCTGCCGACTACCACATCCTCCTTCCCAATCTTCTCAAAGCGTTAGATAACCTCTATCTGACTGGACCTGGCATTGCCCCATCGTAGTCCATCCAGCTCATGATATGCTCGTGACTAGCTACTCGGCGACTTGTGGCCGACCGCTCTGATTGGTATAGAGTGGGACGCATCAGGCGCTCTGTACCTTGGACCTGCGCAGCATCCGCGTCATCGAACGCAGGTACGCCTGCTCGCCTGGGAGTGTTGATAGCCGAGCGTTCCGCATTTGGTGAGAGCTCCGAGATACTCGGTGCAGGATCTGCGGACATTTCCGAGTGATTGTATACGCCGGACATCAACCCTTCTGTTTCGGGATTGCGACTGTCATGGGTTGGGCTCAGCTGAGTACTAGCAGTGGTCCCAGTCTTGCGGTAGATGGGCGATATGGGAGACACGGGAGTAGATCTGGAAGCATTCGGCGGGTTTTGATTGACACCTGCTGCGTCTGCCTCCGCTCCATGTGGAGTGGGACCTAGCCAACGCCGATTAGTTTAGTCCGTGCTATAATCTCTAAAGCGTATTAAAGACACCCTCACCAACGGCGTCATGAGTGTGATCATAGGTCTCAGGCACACCATAGGTTCAGCCAGCGGAAGCCTTCTCCGAGATGGAGGTACAGACAGATGGATTGAGTGTGGACTTACCCGCGTCGATCTTGAATGCACTTCCTGCCCTATGGGCATCGATCCCCTGCAACCGTGGATCGTCATCAAGCTGAGCCTTCCGCGTCTCCTTTGTCCTTCTTGATCTCTGCCATCGAACAAGAAGCCATATCGACAGAGCTGCGGCGACAACGCCCGCGGCGCCTCCGACTGAGCCAGCGATTACGGGCGTGGCGGAGTGGGAACCAGGGGATGGTGATGATGGGGTTGTAGTCCTGGATGTGGTAACAAGAGCAGATGATGCGGACGATGGATGAGCAGACAGCGCCGCAACTGATGTTACCATGGACGAAAGAGCGGTAGACGTGACCACTGAGCTGGTTGGAGCAAGTGCAATTCCGTTGCTCGTTGGCGTGACCATTTCTTGGGACACAAAGACCACAGAAGTGATGAGGACAAGGCTGGAGCCCTCCGTGGATGCTGTTGTAACGGGGGGTCTTGGTACTAACAGCGTTGCTGCCTCAAAGGGATTGTTGGAGCTTGTGGACGAAGTCATTGGGCCCGAGTTTGCAAGGACTGGCTTGGTGGATGATGGTGCATCACTGTGAACCGCTGGCGATGGTGAAATTGAAACTGGCTTTGGCGAAGAACGTCGTGCGCCCTTCGAAGATGATGCAGCTGCTGCTGTTTGTGCATCCGTAGCTGGCTCACTTTCACCGTCCTGTCTGGGGCAGCCCGAAGGGTTGCATGGATCTACCGAGCAACAGCCTTTGAAGCCATTCGAATTGCATGTATAATACTGCAACGGACTCTGGCAATCGTGCGAGCTGGCAGACATATCGAAGTCAAGATTGTTGCAAGGCGGATGAATCAGATAACAGGCAGCTATATGGTATGTGTGGGTTATGGTACTTGGTTTTAGCGGTAGACTGCCATCATCACGAAGTGAAGAAAGCGTCATCTGAATTCCGGTCCAACACATGCACCTCGGCTTTGGGGAAAACTCGATCACAATGCATACTCTTTGAATGGGCTTGACGACTGCTAGCCTAGCTACCGTCGGAGCTACATTACCAAGTCTTGATTGATTCTGGAGCTGCGTCAATCCCGTTCCGTTAGGATTCGTGATCTGCACCAGAGGACGTGTCCTTTGCGGCTCCAGTGGAGTACGGAAGCCCTGCTATCAATGGTTTGGTATCTGACACTATCAGACCATTATCCCATCCATTTGCCCGTGCTTCTGTTAGCTAGCCTCCTGCAGAAGCTGTTTGTTCGGCGACTCCTGTAGGCTAGTATGCACATGCAATATGTGCTCGAGTTTTGCCTACCATCACGTATCGATCAGAGCTCATCTCCCAAATCTCATCTGGGCTTTGGCGTAGCTATGCAATGCTCGAAGAAAGACCTGATATCCCACCCCAGTGCAATCCTGTACATGGAAAATCTCAGTCAAACGAACTTGCCATGGTGGGTACCCCTGTAGTTCCACATTTGGTCTGAAAAGAACAAGCAAATCAGGACCCCCCATCACGCTCTCGGTAATTTCAGCATCTACCAAATCTAGTGAGATGTCGTTTGGAGAGAGCTTCTTCCGCTGGGACATCTCTGTCAACGTCTTGGTCAGATCGACCAGAGTAGAGCGCCCATCCTCTGCGGAGAGTAGCAGAATTGAGAGATGTCCTGGGACATCGTGTCAGCCTGCATTGTACTAAAGCTTCAAGCACCGGCTAACCTTGCGGAGAGGACATCGAAGCAAGTGCCTCCGAGCTTCCCTCGTTCAAAGTCGACGGCATGTGAGGCGCTCGCATCTGCAGTGAGGGTATGCGTTTGCCGAAGTAAGCGTGCAACTTCTTAGATACTGCTCGATTCGCCGCAGGAAGGTATGCCTTCAAAATACCTTTCATGCATTAATAACTACGATACGGCGGTCAGAAGAGGGTCATGGCGCCATACCAGTCTTCTCATAAATGCTCAGTATGGGTATATCTGTACACGTACACCAAGCGGCTATCTCTGCCACCTCATCCAATAACGCTTCCAGCCCAGCCGTTCCTCGCTCATCCCCTTTCAGCTCCAAGATGACGCTTAGATGCTCCGGTAACCTGTTCAAGCTCTTCACATCCTGCCTGATCAGCTCTGGCGCCCTGTGATGATAGTAGAGGATCGCGAAAACTCGGTCGAGAAGGATATGGTAAGTTTGCCGTAACCGGATGTAGACCGAGAAAAATGTATGTATGACGGTGAAGACAACTATATGCAATTGAGTCTTGAGGAAGGCTCGGATAGGTTGGGACATTCGTCTCCGAGGCGTTGAAGGTGAGGGTACAAAAAGAGGAGCTGGGAGGTACGGTTTGACAAGGTCCTCACGCTGCTTGGGCGTGAGGAAGTTGCCCTTCTGTCGAGCATCTTGGCGGTAAAGCTGTGTCTCATGAGGGAGGATCATGATGGCCAATGGCAGCAAGAGTTTGAGACAAATAGAAGCAAGGGGGACGTTGTCCGTATGATGGAAAGAATGAGGGCGGTATGAGCGACGTTGATTCTTAGAGACAAGACCCAATTGCCATGTAGTGGAACATCGCTGAATGAATTCACACTCGTCGCCCAACGATAACCAATAGATACATTGCCTCAAAGCAATATTGAAGCCCAAGGAAGTCAAAGCGGAACACATTCCGCCCATCAATATGCCATAGGTTGTCGAGCTTCAACAACTTGCGGTGGCAATCCGTTGACATTCAGACCCGCCTCATGATTAAACAAAGAGTCAAGGCAGAACCATGCCGACCACTCTGAGCACTGCTTCTTCCACATCTCACGTCCCGTCTACGTACTCCCAATCTAGATCAGTGTTTCCGCAGGCGCCAATATTCACCCTTGATACCTTTTCCAACCGTGACTTCATAGTCAAAGACTTCATTGAAGAGCTCTCGGACAGCGCGGTTCCACCCAATCGCAGATCAGGCCCGTCACAAAGCAATGCCTTCGACCCGAAGCCGCTCATTCGCAGTTTCGAGCATGCCCTCAGTCGGATGGGCGACATCTCGGGAGAGTTGGAACTAAGGGAGAACGAGCTATCTGGAGCGGTGCGGCGAGCGGAAGCACAGCATACCTCGAATGTGCGAAACTTGGGGAGGAAGCTCGAGCAGACCGTGGACAACTTCGACCGCCTGGATTCCTCACTGAATGGCGACGGTAACGATAGTGGAGGCAATGCTGTGGTCAAAGTTGGTGAGAGGCTAGAAGAGCTGGATAGACAAAAACAAAGGGCTCTAGACGCAAGATTCCTAATACAGTGCTGGATGGAAGTTAGTGAGCGCGGGGATCTTCAGTTGCTCGAAGATATCAGACGTCAAGGCAGCGGAGAGGGCAAAATTAGATGCGCACGCATTGCTCGTCAGTTGAGCAAGATCAGTCAAGGGTTGGATCCACAAAGCTGGCGCCACGCTAATGCTGCTGTCAAAGACAACAACGGCGTCAATGGGATCAATGGAGATTACGGTAGTAAGAGGCGCCATCACAACACTAGGGAACTGATCGAGAAGTTCTCCGAGACTCTTGAGAAGGATCTACTCAAGTCCTTTGACGACTTTTACAGGAGACAGAATTTTGAAGGCATGCGTGAATGCGCTAATGTACTTTATGACTTCAATTCTGGTGCAAGCGTTATAGCAGCGTTTGTCAATCAACACGACTTCTTCATTCAACGGAGTCAACTAACCACCAACGAAGTCGCTGGCGACGCCGAGACCTGGGATCGGCTGGCGGACCCAGACGCTGAGCCTCCTGGCGTCGAGCCGACTCTGCAATTACTGGTTGACGAAGTCAGAGAAGTAATACAGGACGAATCCATGATCATCAAACGTGCGTTTCCGTACTCTGATCAAGTTCTGGGAAAGTTTCTCCAGAGGGTCTTTCAGCAATCAATACAACAACGACTCGAGATGGTCCTGGAGAAAGCTAACACCATCTCTTCACTTGCATTCTTACGGTCGTTACAAGGAGCTAGAAGTTGCCTCAGCAATCTCATAGATGATCTCAAGGCGCACGGTCTTACGAACAATCCCGAACCAGCCTCTCCTCAGATCGCTATTATTCTCGACCAGCAGTTTGATGACCTTTTTGTGCCCTACTTTGTTGGATCATCGTATATAGAGAGGGAGAAACGAAATTTAGAGGATTTGTATTCATCTTTATTGTTCAAGTTTACTATTTTCCACGTAAGGAATCCCAGCAGTCCTTCATTGAGAAAAGCTAATGCTTCAAAGTCACGACGGCGCAAGGTACCCACTACGTTCATGAAGTCATTGGCCAAATCGGGGAGCGAGATGCTCTCATCTGCACGAGATACATTCGTAGAGAAATTGGATTCGTCGGATCTAGCACCAGCACAGAAGGCTATATTCTTGCGGGTAGCGGGTCTGAAGGACTCAGAGAATGCTAAATCTCAGACGGAAATTGAAGTCACAGAGCAGGATGGTGTCCTGAGTATCGATAATGCGAAGCGTATGTTGAAGTGGCTCGCAGAGGCAGTGGGTAGAGGCTTGGAGCTCAGTGGGGGCAATGAGACAGCAAAGGATGTCTTTGCCCTGCTCCACCTCTTACTGAGTAACATGGGGGAGATCTATGTCGAGACAGCACTGGACTCGTAAGTTGTTCAGCCGCCGCAGTGTCAAAGCTTGACTAATAATGAGAAAGGGCGATCGATATTGCAGCAGGCCAAGAAACAGCGAAGAGTGAGCCAGACCTGTCTTATTTGATCGGACTGCGCTCAGCCATAAGTATCTTGCATTTGATGAACACATGCATTACAACCGTGCTTGTTCCGCTGGCCTCGGCTAATGTCACTGTCCGACGCGATATGGAGAAAACATCGAACTTGGCGATGGATAGGGCGGAAGAAAAGGTCAACACTATCATGCAGAGGTCTATTGATGTTGTCATTACATGGATAGCCAAGCTCCTGGCACGTCAGCCCAAGACCGATTTCCGCCCAAGAGATGATGCTTTCGGTGGAGGCGCATGGCTCGAGCAACTTCAGACACCGGTTAGTATTCTTTCCACACCCTGTCTGAAGGTTTGACCCTAAATATTTCTACAGACGTGTCAATTGATCTTTGGATTTCTCACTCGCTTCCACAACCTCGCTCTCACCGCTCTCTCCCCTTCTCCTAACCTCATGGCCTTGCTCACAGAGGTTGCTGTCAACTTCCGGAGTCTCCTGCTTGAGCATTTCAGAAGATTTTCGGTCAGTGCAACCGGCGGCCTTATGGTTAGCAAAGATATCAGCAAGTACAGCGAGCTGCTACGAAGTTGGGATCTGCATCCGTCCTTTGAACCAAGCTTCGAGGTACTGACTGAGATCGGTCACTTGTTCGTTATTGGGCCAGATGCTTTGAAGGATCGACTACGTGGGAAAGGCGCAGTGGGAGGCGCATGGGAGAAAAGTGACATGAGGCCGTATGTGCTGAAGAGAGAGGATGCAGGCAGTGTGGGAGTACAAAGCGTCTTGAGTGCTTTATGAGTTGAAGTTTGATACGCAGTGTAATGGCATTGCATGAAAGGCCGCTTTTAGGCAAGGGAAGGCGCTATAGCGATTCGATATACCCATTTTTGATGATTTAGATCCACTGGTTCGACATTTATTGCATAGGCATAATGAAAGCCGCCGTCTCAAGAATTATATGCTGTCTCAAATGCCTGTTACTGGTCCTTTGTGGCATTCCTTGTATCAGGTCTAAATCTTATCTAGCGGGGTTGCTCAGGTACCCGCTTGGCCCCTGCAGCAGATCTCATAGACAAAGACATAAACGTTCACTGTTCACGCTCTGGCTACTACTACTTCCTGCGTCGATTTCCCAACAAAAAATGTCTAACATCTTCTCCCTCTCCTCTCAATCCCTCAAACTCACCACAGCCGAAGACATCGAACCCCACCTCAAGCCCCTCATCGCCTCCGACACCGTCACCGAAATTCATCTTGGCGGCAACACCCTCGGCGCCCCAGCCTGCGAAGCACTCGGCGCCGTCCTGAAATCCAAAACAACGCTGCAAGTAGCGAAGCTAGACGACATCTTCACCTCCCGCCTGCTCTCCGAGATCCCACCAGCTCTGTCCTCGCTCCTAACCTCGCTCCTCGTCCTACCAAACCTCCACACCGTCGACCTCTGCGACAACGCCTTCGGGCTGAACACGCAGGCGCCACTGGTGCACTTCCTCTCGAAACATGTCGCGCTGAGGCATCTGATCCTGCAGAATAATGGACTGGGACCGCATGCTGGAGCGCTGGTTGCAGACGCGCTGACGGCGCTTGCTGAACGCAAGGAGGAAGCGAGACGGCAGGGGAGGGAGGTGCCGGATCTGGAGACGGTGGTTTGTGGTCGTAATCGGTTGGAGAGCGGCAGTATGGCGGCGTGGGCGAAGGCATATCGAGCGCATGGAAGAGTGAGGACGGTGAAGATGGTGCAGAATGGTATACACCAGGATGGTATGGCGATGCTGCTACGAGAGGGGTTGAAGGGTTGCGAACGGCTTGAGGTTTTGGATTTGCAGGATAATACGTTTACGATTACGGGCGCGAGAGCGCTGAGTGAGGTTGTTGGGGGCTGGAAGCGTCTTAGGGAATGCGGTATCTCGGATTCTTTGCTGGGGAGTCGTGGTGCGAGACAGGTGGTTGAGTTGTTGGGGAAGGGCGAGAATAGAGAATTGGAGGTCTTGAGGTTACAGTATAATGATGTTGATGCTAGGGGGGTGAAAGCTTTATTGGAGGCTACGAGGAGCGGGTTACCGAAATTGAGGAGGGTGGAGTTGAATGGGAACAAGTTCTCTGAAGACGATGAGCATGTTGAGGGCTTGAGAGTGCTACTCGATGAGCGGAGAGAGGAGGCTGGGAAGAGTGCTGTGGAGGAGGAGTGGGGACTGGATGAGCTGGATGAGCTGGAGAGTGAGGATGAGGATGAGGATAAGGAGGTTGAGGGGTCGGGCGATGAGGAGGCGGAAGAGGAAGAGGAGATGGAGGAGAGGAGGGAGGGAGTGCTGAAAGATGCGGATCGGGAGGAGGAGAGTAAGGTTAGTCAGAAGAAGGATGAGGACGTGGATGAGTTAGCGGATGCGTTAGGGAAGACCGAGTTATAGATGGGTATGAATCTATGCGTTTAGGCTAGAAGACTGGGTTGCATGCGTCTCAGAGCGTTGATACCGCTATACGGACACTCACCTAAAGGCTAGGATGAGATAATGTAGGACCATTAGGTACCGTATATTCACGAAGCCGGAGGTCAGCAACAGTCAGAACAGGATCCTCAGTGGCAGAATCTGGTTTAACTCACATGGCATAGCTTTCATGGATATTCTTAGGGCCTGCTTATCGAGTCTGAATTGTATCAGCAACCTCTTGTCAGAGGCTACAGCTTAGTAACTCCATTCGTGAATCTCACTTCTGGCATCCTGAGGACGATACAACACATGGTCCAAGACAAATTTCCATCGGAACCTATCTCATTCATTCTATGACTTGCATGATTGTTTGAGTCAATCATAATCATTATCATAACGTCTGATTGCTTTGTTTACCATGCATGCATCTAATCATGCGGGCGTCTAGATCATAGACTTCCCCTTATAGCTATCTTGCTGATGCTTACGTCTCATCACGACTGTGCACCTCGCTAAGGACAACCAGGGACAACATAACACATCGCCCGGCACAATTTTTCATACCATCATCGGAGTCCAATTGCTTGATTTCAGATCTGCTCAGTCTTTCAGCCTCTCACTCCTTTTTCAGGACGCATACGCAACATATCACTGAACAGCGCACTTGTTCGTCAAGTCCTAGGTGCAATGAACCTCATCGCAAAGAGACGATTTCTCCATGACCATGGATACTCACTCAACAACCATCAGCCTGGCGACTCTGCCAACGGCGCTCCAAGACCAAATTTTCCAGGAGGTTTACTTGGAAGGCCCCAGTCGCAGCATAACGCCCCAAATCCAGGCTCCTCTGACCTCGAACCGCAAGACTGGCATCAATTTGCTCCTCCTCCCAACAGAAATCAGACATCAAATCTACCGTCACGTTTTTCATACGAGATACATTATTCCATCGTTCACAGATCTCACATTCCCAGATCCGACACCCTTATACGCCGGCAATCGCATCTCCAACACCAGCTTGCTCCAAACCTGCAAAGCCCTGCATGAAGACGCCTTGGAATTTATGTACGCCACTGTGACTTTCAGAGTGCTTTTTCCTGACGAGACAAAAGAGACTTTGGTGGGACCCAGCCAGGCAATCATCAATCGCATGGAACACGTCGAGATAGACATTGACATGACTCACTACCTTGCCCCCAACACCGTTCGGACAGTGCGGGGGACCACCACGATATCCAGGCCAATTGACATATTCTACTCCACCATGCTTCTCAAGCTGAGCGCTCGCGAAACCGCTGGCATAGCTTGTCGCATAATTTTTCGTCACTGTTGGTCGACGCGAATGCCATGGGGCACGCTCCCCTTTCTCGAGGCGTTGAAGCGGGTGCCCAAATACAGAACGGTCACTTTGGAAGTGAGAGCCCTGTCTCTATCCTCCATGCCTCACATTGAGTTTCTTAGTGGTCGCGAGGTGGATGGTCTCTTCCAAAATTTGAAAGATGAGCTAGAGAGATGCTTGCGAACGAGCCTAGGCCAAGCCAACGGAAGGTATCGATCCTTGGAACTTCATCCTCGAGAAAAGGTGGCGAAGAAGACTGTCCCAGATGTGGCTCTAGTGACGGAGAACCCTGACGAAGATGAAGCTGGTGAGGAGGGAGCTGGCGAGGAAAACTCCAATGAGGAAGACCAAGGAGATGAAGACACTAGTGGGGAAGACAGTGGTGAAGCCGATTTTGACGAAGAGGACTCTGCCGGTGAAGACTGCTTTCAGGATTGGAGATGGCGGGACCTGTGACCATACAACATTTCTATCGGACTGTTCTTATACTGCCGATGTGTCTTGAAAGGGAAACCGTCCACCAAGCGGATGATCTCAATCCACATCAGTTCTATGCGATATAATACGGCCGATCGATATGCTGTACTGCGTCACTTACCGTCGGTGATTTTAGCTATATATCGCTCAATGGAAGTTGACAAAACAAATGATTCAAACCTACGACCACACCTTTATTTGGTGATAAGTTGATGGATAGATGCATTCTGACCGTCATATTAGCCTTTCTTATCAGTCCATCGCCTCCAGATCCTGAGACTATCGAGCTTCATCCAAGAGAAACGGCTTCATGTTTCGTTGGTAAAGCCACGATTTGATACAAGATGAAGTTCGAGATGATGCCACAGACTCTACTGACATGACATATGTTCCTTCTCTACCTCTCATGAAGCTCGTCTTTCTCACGTCAAGATCTCCGGCAAAGGTATCATTTGTGACACCTGAATGAAAATCCGTCTTGGCCTTCACCGGGACGATCCAAAGTGAGCCCTAACCCTATGTTGTAGAATTTTTGTCACTCAACGAACGACGCCTTGACTTTCTGCGCATCAGCTTTTCGCGTTTAGGTCTCCTGTTGCTCATGGTCAGGGACGCTATGTCTTGGTTAATCAAGGCTTAGATGGCTGGGATGAGTCCGCTGGCTACCATGAAACTCCGAATAGGAACGCCATGCGCTCGATGCTTGGCCATGCAGTGACACTTGACTCATACTCCTGCAGAACTTGTCATGCTGACGATGCCGCAATGCCTACCGTCTTTTCTTTCTCAAAACTCTTCACTGACCTAGCATCATGACTTCTCCACGAATACACAGTCCCAGCGAGGCCATTAGGACCGAACGTCTCCTGCTCCGCCCCCTGTCACCTACCGACAGCGACGGCGTCTTCGCGATTCGCTCTGATCCCAGGGTCCTTTACTGGACTGAGCCAGACACCCGTAAGAAGAGCGACGAATGGATGAATTTGAGGCTGGAAAGCAAAAAGACCATGACCTACACCGTATCCCTACTCCCCTCACAATCATCTTCACCTACCAAGTACCCAGACCCTTCTAAAAAGCAAGACCTGCAGATCATTGGCTTGACGGGCGCTCACTCCCTTCCTGAAATAGGCTACATCTTCCACCCTTCGTCTTGGGGCCATGGCTTTGCGACGGAGGCCTTAGGAGCGTGGATAGAAAGGTACTGGCAAAAATATCCTGAGGGTCATCCGGTGCTTGATGGGGAAGAGAAGGGGTACTTGAAGGCGGTCACAGGTCCGGGTGGCGAGGGCAGTCGGGCAGTGTTGAGGAAATGTGGTTTCAAGTGGTGGGGCGAGGAAGAGGTAGTGGATGAGAGGCTAGGTGCGAAGGAGCGAAATATGAGGGTTGTGTTGCAGGAATTTAGGCTTCAGAAGCCTAAATTCCAAACATGACCGGACATTCGCATCGTGATTTGAAAGATGAGAGGGTGGAGATTCTGGATTCTATGGGTTACGAACTCCAGTATTATGCCGACCGTGACGTCTTTGGGCCTCTCTTTCATCACTCGGTTTGCGAATTTCAACCTCCGCGAGCGGGTAATGATCTGATGAATCTTTCCAGCTGAACATGCTTATGTATCAATGTTTCAACTCTTGCCAAACGGCATTTGCTTCTGTTGCATAACTTCCTTAGTCAAGATCGTCAATGCTTTCCTGATATCTAATCTAATATTGGATGAGGTTCAAATTCTTCGGTCTTCCTTGCGGCTAGCTAAACCTCGGAGATTCTATCTATACGGTCTTTCTTGCAGTTAGGTAAGACTATTGCCAACCTCCTCGACCTTTCAGCGGGCTGACAGCAGACGGCATTGTCGATGTCATCCAATTTACTATCTACGACTACAACTATTCTCCCTCGAAAGGGGCTCTTGTGGTCGAGAGTTCTCACAGAAAACGCATCCATGAAGACGAGGAGCGCCATTTGAGGCTTCATTCTCATTGCGCGTTTCACATACGTTTACATCTCGAACTGAGATGAAGCTTAGGTTTTCATGTGAATCTGTCATCGCATCACCTGGACCACCGAATTCACGCTACGGGAGCGAAGATCCTCCAACATCTATAAGTATTCAATCTTTTTCCACCTTTTCTGAAATTGTATAATCAAAGACGATCCTCTTTCGAACATCAAAGATCTTTCGCAGCTATATATATAAATGTATTATGGACATTGCTTCCACCCCTTCCATCTTGTTTTGGACTGACTGTTCAGTTGAACCCAAAAGCAACGCACCATGTACCGCTGACGAGACTTTCCTTGTCTTTTGGCAAGCTTTCAATGCTGAACACAAATTCAGACACCCCAAATTTTGTTTCTTGGGTCGCTGTTGACCGTCAGTCGAAGAGCTAGTTTGCGTAGACTACCATCTAGAGAGACCTGTTCTTGAGCCATTGGCTCTTGTTTCTTATGTCTTTTCCTTTTGATACATCATTACCGAGGATTACAAAACCTCCAGTACGTAGATAGTGTAGCAGACAAAGACAAGACGGACGAAGAATGTTCTGGTGTGGAGCCCTGAGGAAAATACACAGGCTTCAAGTCTGCAATGAAAACCGATAGGAAGGGTATATTTTGTGTTGGCGGCCGATGATACATGGAATGATAGGGACCCGCTCAAGGTATAATGTTTGTGTTGGCCGCGGATGACACATGGAGTGACAGGGCCCCATTCAATTTGCTTGGCCTCTTCACAAATTCGACCACAACTACTCTAATCGAGAACGGTAGAGTATCTGGGGACTGCGTTGAGGCGTGCCACTTGGTCCTCCATCAAAATAGGCGCCCACCTGTCTCTGGTTCAGCATAAGAGACTCAACAAAGAGACCAAGCGGGTGTTCTTCGCTACCCTAAGTGAGAATATATCGAGTGATCATCGATGCGCTGTTTACTATCCATGGCGACCTAGCTCTGAGAGTGATACGACTATTCAAGAAGATCTTGTGGAGGGTTCTCCAATCGACTTCAGATGAAGCATCGTTCGACAAAGGCTGGATGCATCGCGATATAGCGGAGAATGGAAAGGTTTGCCTCGTTGCGCTGGTTGAAATCCTGCTTTCTTGATTGCTTTAGGTGTCTGTTACCCTCATTTGACAGTGACATTCTGATTTCGTTCTTAACATAGACGACGACAAGTCTGACGAATGCTACCAAAGCAGTATCTAGACGCACACAGATGTGCTGATATCCAGGCTAATGTATGTCCCCAAATCGACAAACGGACATCAACTTCATGCACAGCTACTACGAGCCCTGCGTCAATGGTGTCTTGTCATTCTACTTGGAGCTGACGCCACACCGCACCGAGAATCAAGCGACACCTCATCAGCCGTGTGATTATGAGGCATCATTGCATTGGTCTATTGGTGAATTGAGTCATGAACATCTTCGGATATATCTGTGCGAAAGCTATATCAAACGCAATTCTGAACATTCAATAACTGAGGAAGGAGACAAAGGGATGTGCGAACAGCTGTTCGGGTTTGCTCTTCTCTCTCTGTGACTTGTCGGCTCGATCGCCGCTGCTGACGATGAGATCTTGGATTCGCCGGCTCGCGCAGATTGCCTCCAGCGAGGCACAGCTTGCTGCTCCCTCTGCATTTTTGATCCGATGTGAGGTTACTCGACTCGCCTGGCTGGTCGTCGACTTTTACCTTGTCACAGCAATGGATGATGTGAGATAGCTTCGAACTATGAGTCAGACCGAGGGTCTCGACGGCCATCAACTCCGTGACGCTCGCGGATAATTACAACAATTCCAACAGCAACAGTCGACGCAGGTCAAGTTCATCACATGCGGTGAGGTCCGGTTTCATGCTGCCTTCGGGGCGAAACATATATAATGCTGTGGATGTTCGTCGGATTACACGTCCTACTTCAGTATACCATTTCTCGGCTCCACCATTGTTGCAAACGACTATGACAGACACACTATGGGCTCGTTTTCGGGAAGTGGATAGCGCAAGATGCTGAGTTCTCTGTGTTTGTTTGTGATCAATCTTGACTAGAATCTATGATTCTATCAACTTTTTTGTAGTGTTTACTGTTGGGCAAAATTGGACATCCTTGCACATGCATAATTTGGAACGAAGCCACAGGGAAAGAGGCGGCGTGGTACGTTCCGGACGGACAGGAAGTATCAGAGCTCAAGTTGTCATTCTTTTGAGATTACTTGACTGGCTTATTTGATTAGGTTTCTGTGGGCGAATTCTTCTACTACAAGCCGACTCCTACTTCTGATTTACGGCAGCCCGATGGTCAATCAACCCATCGACCAATCCGAAGCTCTTAAACTAATCTACTGGGCTGTCTCATTGAAAGTGCACAGCAGTGGATGAGAGAAGCATGCCGGTACCTCGTCATGGAGACGGTCCGGCGAGATGAAGGAGTTATCAAGCATCTGGGGGAGCTGATCGGACATTTGGAGGGATTTCGTCTAAATCTTGAAATTCGCAGCTCCCGATGCTATACCATTCGAGCTTTTTATTCTGGACACTGAAAAGGGTAGCTCGGCTGCAGCTCTCCCTAGCCGGACGCATTTCGACTCCTCATGAAAGGTACTAATGGGGAGCCCGTGGAGCCGGAAATAGCGTACACCATCCTCAGGCTTATAGTACCTATGCTCCAGATCCGCAGAACGATTACCCACAGCGTCCACATCAACGGTGTGGAGATTTAGACCGGGAAGGGGAACCCTCCGTACCCTAGTTGGACCGTCGAGTGGGATCAACTCACTCACCCGTCGAAAGCATATTGTGACGTCCGCAACGACGCTGGGTGTGGGGCAGGCCTCGAGCTAGACGAAGCCACGGGGGAGAACCATCGAACAAGGATTTGAAGCAAGAAGCACTGCGGATGTTGAAATGGGAAGATATAGTTCCACTGACGCCTTATGCCAGAGAGAGTATTCACATCCAATACCTTGCCAAAAACAACATACTAATTGAGGAGTACAATTATGCTCCCTCGAAGCAGCGTAAGGCTGCAGCCTCAGCACAAGTTGCCAACATTGGAGTGGCTTCAACAACAGATTGATGGAACCGGCGTACTGCTCAGCGGCTACGATTAACCCAACCCCCTTCGCCCCAAGCTGGCTCGCCGGCTTCAGCAGACACTGCTGGAGCTACGATTGAGGACGGAAGTGGTGATAAAGCAAGCACAGAGAAGCTCATGTGTGGGCTAACCATCCCGCCACTGGTTGCGATCAGCGGAACACCTAAGGAGATTGACGCACCCGCCTCAACCGAAGCATACTGGGTTGATATGGCTACTTTAAATACCCAGCTCAAACGCGATACGGTATTCCGATTTTAATTCTGACAAACAAATATCACCATCAAGTCTCATATTAGCCAGAAGCCTTGGACCTCTCAGCCTTAAGTCCGGCGTCCCTTGGAAACTCTGCCGATGGAAACCCAACATCTTTAGGCTACGGAAATGATACGAAGAAGATTATTTCCGTATCACAGCCATCAATAGGCACATTTGGTTTCCTGTTCCTTACTATAAAAATATCATTATACTCGATCTCTTCTTCTATTCGGCCGATGCTGTATTGAGGCTTCTCTCCACGATGATTATGCAGTGATGCTGGGTCTTTCATATGTAACAGCTGTCCGCTGTTCTCGATAGGAATGAGGATCCTCGCAGAGTCGACTGATGAGCACATTGCTGCCATGGCTCATGTAGAAGCAGAAATCAAGAAGACCTTGCAACCTGGGGCAGATGAGCAATGTTGATGTCGATGCGAGAGCTGATAAGAATGTACAGACGTGCCGACTTCAGCACCTTTGGAGGACGGCGATGACAACGTCATCATGAAGCAAATATGGTCTTCTCACACGAATCAAATTCGCCGCTTGACCGTCTAGAGCTGTACATCTCTCTGTGGCCTCTCAGATTTTTAGAAAAGGCGACATTCAATGGTAGTATGTCATGAGAGCTACTTGATATAAATTTCACTTTGGAAGATTGCGTTCTCTCATTGATCAGATCGGCTGAAACCCCATTTCGAAAGAAAGAGCAACTCCGCAGATATTACAAATTGTTTCTGATACCGACTGCAGCTAATGCATCCACAGAACTCAAATTCTAAGGTCCTATCTTTCAGCAATTTTTCAACCCTACGGCAAAAGCTGCCTATATTCCGCTCTAATCACAGTGCGGCACAGTAACAGAATCTCGACAGCCTTTGTCATGACTGAGCTACTCAATTGAGTCCAAAGTCCCAGCACTTTAAAAGGAAGAGATCACCAACAGTAGCCGAGCTGGTAGCAGAAATCGACTACCCACTTCTGAACGTATCCAGATTGTGGCGACCACGGTGCGACTGCCGTGATCAATAGCCTTGGGAATGACTATCGTCTTTTCACTATATCGGTGCTTTACTTGGTCTACGAGTGATCTACCTCGAGAAGCTGAACATTCTCCCAGCAGGCGAACATGAAGTGAGTCCTGTCCTGGCAGGACTTCGAGAATGCTGGGTATAAATACTGTTGGAGCATTGTGTCATGCTGATGAAGCAACTCGACGATTCATCCGATGAATGGAAAATTCCTTGTTTCGGATTTGTCTGATCTCGGCGAAGTGTGACTTTGCTCTACTTCTTCGAATCGATCCATTTCGCCAATGCGAATATATTATCGATGCGGTGAGCTGGTTTTTGGAAGCCCAGGACAATTATTAAGCTGAAGGGCCGTCAACACTTTCACTATAGGCGGCGGCAGCACCTACTGAGCGATATCGCGTGAATGGTATCAGCAATTGGGATCTTCGAAGAATGATGATAATGCATGGATAGCAGGTGATCGAGAGGTGACCTACGAAGCTTTAGCCATGGCCATCTTCCGTATACTCCTTTGGCTAAGACCGGAGAGTACTATCCCCAATGGCACAGAGATCAAGCTTCTCCCATCCGAAATTGCCTCCAACCCAGCGTTCTACAGGACAACTTACGCTACAGGCGCAGGTACGTGTATCTTCATTGATAGTGCTATTTTCCACTGGCTAATCCTTTTCCAGATGACTGGTCAATCTCGCTCTGAGCGGTGTGTGCTGGTGGATGGCGGTCGGAGGGCCGGTGTATTCCCTCACTGCAGGGTGGGCCTGGAAGACCCATCCCGTGGGAACTGCCTGTTGGAAATTCAGACCGAGTCGGCCTTGGCAGATGACTAAGCAGGGTCTTGGCATGCAATTGTAGTATTTTCTATTATATATATTCTTTTATATAGTTATATGCATATCTATAATAGCTAATAAACTATTATATCTAATTAATAAGATTATTTATACTTTAAATCTTTTATTAGGTTATAAGCCTAGGTTTAATATAATCTAGGGACTACGTAAATTATAATTAGTAAGCTTTTTAATAAGACTTTAAGTAGTACTTAAAAGTATTATTCCTAGGATTATTTAATATTAATAATATTATAATAGACTATTAAAAAATTCTAAAGCTTAAGGATATAAATAATAATAAATAATAGGAGGTAATTATCTAATCCTATCTTATTATTAATAGTGTATTTAAGGTTATTAAATTAGAATATAAAGTATTAAAATATCCTATTCCTACTAAGTTTAGTAGTATTTAATTAGCTATTAATAAGAAAGACTTAAACAAATAGGATAAATATATTAAAATAAAGGATAAAGCTATTACTACTATCTATATCTCTTATATACTTATAACTTATAGTATAATTAAATACCTTAAGATAGCTAAAGAAGTATAAGATAAATTAAAATTATTATATAAAATAGAGTTATATATTATTAGGAAAGTAATATACTTTACTTTATATAACCTTTAATTTAATAAATTTAGTAATATTTATACCTACCTAACTAAGTTTAAGGAGTATATTAATAAGTTATAATAAATAGAGATCCTACTATATAAAGATTTCTAAATAGTAGTCTTTAAGAGGGGCCTATTAAAGTATATAAAAGTAGTAGTTTATATCCTAATTGAAATCTAATAATCTAAAAAAGAGCTAATAGACTTTAAGTACCTTATTATATTATTAATTAATAGGGAGGTATTTATAAAGATATATTTATAAAGATTAAAGAATCTAAGGTATTTATAAGTATATTTAAAAAATAGTTAAAATTAGGCTGAAATTTAACTAATAAAGGCTTAAATAATAATATTAAAAAGTATATATTTTATAATAGTAATTATAATATAAAGAGTTATTATTATATTAATCTAAATATTACATTAGAAGGTTTTAAGTATAAGATAAAAGAAGAGCTAAAAGTATAAAGTAATAAATATAATAAAGGTCCTAGCTATCAATAAAGTAATTAAGATTTAAAAAAGTAAAAATAGGATAAATTATATATTACTTACTTTAAGAATAGCTTATAAAATAATAAGTCTTATAAGATCATTATTAATTTAGGTAATTAAGAGTATACCTTTTAAGATTACTTTAAGTTTATAAACTATTTACTAGTTAAGAATTATATAGTATCTAGCCCTATTAATAGTAAACTAATTAATATTATAGGTATTAATATTATAGGTATTAAGATTATACTAATCTTAGTTATTATTAATAATAAGGTTAGTAAATTTATATTAATAGATATATATTATATATCTAATATTAAGTTTAATCTCCTATTAATTATATAGTTAGACCTCTTAGGTTTTAAGTATATAAGAGGTAATAAATAAAAGATATTTTATAATAAATAAGACTAGAAGGTATTATAAGCTTTCTTATATAATTAGATATATTAATTAGAAACTATATAAACCTATTAAATAAGAGCTTTTTACCTTAAACCCTTTATACCTATTAAGAATAATATATTATAAACCTAATAATATAAGAGATATAGGTATATTAATATAAAAGCTACTAAAGCTATTACTTATACTACTAATATTAACTATAAAGTAATAGATTACTTATAGAAATATAAGACTTAAGAGCTATATAAGAGTTATATATCTAATAAACTAACCCGTATATTATTATAGATCCTAATACCTAGAGTTATTATAAATAGCTAATATTAATATATTAACTTATTATTAATAAGCTATATAACTATCCTTAGGAGGTATACTAATATAATAATCTTTATATATAAGGTATTAAGATTTTCCTAAATAGATCTTATAACTAGTTAGAAGGAACTACTATAAAATATTTAATTCTAAATAAAATATTAGAAAAATTAAGGCTATAATATAATATTTATTTAAAGTAATAATAAGGTAGCCTAAAATAATAAATACATTAAGATTCTTAAGAAATATAGTATAATCTTAACTCCTATAATACTATATAATCTATATTAAAATAGGATTATTAAATAAAAGAACTAAATATTATTCTTAAAGGTTAAAATAATCCTTATTAATACTAGTCTACCTTAATATTTCTAGGATAAAGTTATATACTATATTAACTATATTAATAACC
>JAABUK010001007.1_pt1 | contig 55908 bp, 65 predicted proteins | sample 5559141 | NCBI WGS metagenome assembly JAABUK01 (sample SAMN10711869, study PRJNA513367) | rock metagenome | isolation source: Antarctica rocks | place: Antarctica: Victoria Land, Pudding Butte nord | collected 2016-01-03 | reverse complement strand
AGAAGGTATAATGATCTTGTCTCTCTCCCACCCCGACTTTATGTTGCTCACATGGTCTCTTCCCCTCTAGCGCGGCGACTTCAAGGAGTAAGCAAGCCAACCCCCAGACCACAACCTCGCCGTACAGATGCCTCGAGTCTTTTTGCGTGCTCACCTAGACCGACCGTTTACTAGAGCGTTGAATGTCGGTGAATTCGTCGATAATCACCCCCAACAACTCATCCCCAAATGCCTCCAAGGCCACGAAACCGAACTTCTAGACTTCGAATCCCGGTGCCGAAAGACGTGTAATCGGATCTTCAAACTGCTAGCTCTGGGCCTTGAGGTATCTTCACCTGTCTCCTTTTTTCCACCGCCCTTGAGAGAGTCTTCTCGCTTTCTCGTCTTCCCAACCTTCCTGATGAGGCAACTCAACTCTTTCCATCGTCGTACCACTACTTACCCTCTCGTCGTTCCTCAAATCCCCATGATGACACACGGACGGTGGGGATGATAACGTCCTACAGATGCCAGATCCAGAATGGTTCTCATCCCGCCACAAGACCCCCTCGGGTTGCACGCTACGCTTGCTGCATTATCCCGCGTTGGCGGCGGATACGGATTATCAGCCTGAAGTTGACATCAGGGCGGGTGCGCATAGTGATTATGGTGAGCCAGAGCACTAACTACCACGGCCCTTTTCCCCAAGTCGTATCCTTCCTTGCACGACGAGCGTTTATCCTCGGTTATTCCTTCATTGGGACTTGAGATCTTTTCGGGACTACTGTTCTATTCCTGCGTTTCGCTGACAGGGCACAATCCTGATATGCTCCTCCTCCTCCTCCTCCTCCTCCTCCTTCTTCTCCCAATCGAGCTGACTCGACGGTGAATCTCCGTAGGATCTATAACTCTTCTCTTTCAACGCCCGTCACAGCCCGGTCTGGAAATCCTCACCACCACCACGCCGCTGCTAGACAGCCAACCATCGTCATCAAACTCGACGTTAAACTCTTCAGGAAAATCTCAACCGCAGAAATGGTCCCCCGTCCCCGTCATACCGCACGGCTACACCCCCGAAACCCTCCAAAGCTCATCCCCCCTCCCCCCAATCCTCCTCAACATAGGCGACGTCCTCTCCTACTGGACCAACGGCCTCCTAAAGAGCGTAGTCCACAGGGTGATATTTCCACCGGAGTCCTCCTCCCCCGTATCTTCCTCCCCAAGAGACCCACACTCCAACCCCAACGGCACGCATGGTGTCAGTCAGAGAGAGAAAGAGAAAGTTCTCCTGGGAACAGACAGATACAGCATAGCGTATTTCTGCCATCCGACCGACACCACGCCCTTGGAAGCGGTGCCTTCGAAATTGATTCCCGTACTTCGCAGTCACGACGGCGGAGGTGCTGGCCAAGAAGGAGAGGTGAGGGCAGGGGAGTTGAGAGTAGGCTACGGAGGGGGCGCAGACGATGGAAGTGGAAGTAGAAGTGGAAGTGGAAGGAGAGAGAAGGTATTGACGGCGAAGGAACATCTGGTTAGGAGGCTGGAAGCAACGTATGGGTTCGTCCATGCGTGATCGTGAGGCTAGGGGTTGGTGGTGGGGAGGGGGAGAGCGGAAGGAGGAGAGCGGAAGGAGGAGAGTAAGGAGTGCAGAGGCAAGGCGGCCAAGAAGATACCGCGGTGGAGAAGCAGCGCGGTGTGAATGCCAGCCTTCGAGCGTCGTATGGCATCAGAGAGCCCAGGGAGTGCAGTTCGAAGTAGCGGAAGAGCCAGCGAGAGATAGTGTCTGTGAATGAATGAATGATCGGATGAATGAAGGAAGGAATGCAAACGTGAAGCTGACGAGGCAACCTCAGCGGAGTAATTGAGCTAGCTAATCAATACTCGCAGAGTTCACCTTCACCCCAGGAGCAGGGATGGGGGTGGGAGGAAGACTAGCTTGATAGTCGGTCATTACCCATATTAAATTCATAGTGAGTATTCCGCGGCGGAGGAGGTTGATACACCCTCCCATACCGTCATGACGTTTCCCCCAACCAAGACTGAAGAACCTTCCATCCGTGAGAATTTTGCGCCGCGCGAAAACAGGGTCGTCGTGATTGACGCCAGGACCGGAACATGGGGGAAAGGGAGCGAAGAAAAGCAAGCAAGCAAAAGGGTACATACAAGCCATCGACGGGGCTTTAGCCTCCTCTCGATGAATGTAATGTATACGGGGGCGCTCAAGATCTGGATTCTCATTGCACCACTTAGCAAAGAGAAATTCGATTCCCCAGGATGCAGCCAATTCGTTTGGCATTCTTCCGTGATGATTCCACCACTACTCCCTCGCCGCTGGAAAGTCGACTTCCCCATACACGTTCATAGTGTTGTAGGTCCTCCTTGGCGGCTTACTCAGCAGAGACCTATTTCCTTCTTCCTTGCTAGTCTGCGTAGATAGCTTCTTCTTCATACACTCATTCATCACATAGACCTGGCGGAGTCGTGATGACCTACCCTAACACATATCACTCGGTCATCTATGTTGGCCCAACCCTTGCTGAAGCCCGGAATTTTGCGGAGTTCGACTGGCTGGTTGAGCCTCTGTTCATGGGATGTTCTAAGAAGCGGGGCTGCGGTAGCGGCCCACACATGACTGTAGCAGCAATGAAGACTGGAGACCACCATCGGCTGGAAGTTGCGGAATTTGAGAAGTCTGATGGACTTGTGAGCGAGAAACGCGCATTCAAAGACCGAAGAAGAAGGCCTGATGGTGCTCGCATACGTTTCCGCCGTTCAACAAATAAGCTACGGAAACCTCGAAAAGCTATACCAAACACTGGAATAGAGACATCAGAGGACGAAAAGGTCTCCGACGAAGCTGCAGACGAAGCTGCAGACGAAATTGAACGACAACACATGGTCAAGGAAATTCAGTGGTGGATTGAATTTGGAATTGCGCATTCCAAACAGATTGTCCTACCCGAAGACAGCCAGCCTATCTCATCAGAGCAACTCAAGAAGTCATTGACAGCATTCGATCCGACAGGAGAATCATTAGAAGAGACTTGGCTTAACGATATCATTGTCTTCTCATTGGTCCCAGCGCTCCCACGAACTCATGAAAAGATCAATGTAATGTGCGTCCCTGCGTTAAGAGACGCCCTCTGAGACGAGACGAAGCACAGTTACTTTGACAAGAAGCAATTTGCGATTCATCTACGCATTAGATATTTATATTATCTTGTATTAGCTGTGTGCTAGAACTACTCCGCAGCACCTCTCATCTTAGCTACTAAAATAATTCCGGTCACATCATCATCTTTGCGCCCAGCTAAAAGTAAGCCCTGCTGTAGGCCGTAATCAACTTTCACTATCGCGGCACAACATATAGACTTAGACAGCTGTCAAAAATACATTAATGATCTTTCCAGATCCTCAAAATCTTTCGCAATAGCTGAGAAGTCATTATTAGTTCTATGGCCGTAATAGCGCGCCAATTTTCCCCCAATATTGCTACCCTGGTTAATACCTCTAACTGTTGATATTGACAATCCTGATTAGCGCGAAATGATACTGTAAGCCTAATTAATAAGTTATGCTGTAATTGACAAGGGGGCTACTATTGTGGCTGCGCTGCTGTACCTCTCATCAGAATCCCCGAAGTTGATGAGAGAACCGCAAAATCAATGCAACACTCGTCAATAATGCCGCTATTCATCTGTATCTCTAACCTTGCTTGACTGGATGTCAAAGCTTGGCTGGTTATAAGTGAATGACCGTCTATCTGATGATGTGACCTCCCTACATTCTACAATGAATCTATCACATCGAATTACCCCCTTCCCATTGCTCTTGTAGCAGTACTATATCATCCGTGCCACGGGCGCCCTGTCTTCCAGCATATCTACCGGAGGCGGCTCAACCTCCAGCGCATCTGCCACCGGTGCCTGGGTCTCTCGCCTTCCTACCACGTTTTCCCTTGCCTGCAGCAGCGGTTTGTTCTCTCGCAGCACGTTTTGCTCGTGCGTCCTCAGGGTCCTCATAGCTCATCCACTTCGCCTTTCCCAGCACTATAGACTTGGTTGTTCGGCGGGCTTTGACTTCGTTATTCATTTGGTACAGGAATTGAATCTGTTCTTTTTGCAGGGCACGTTCGGCGAAGGATGTTGTTGCGGCATTGGCGAACTTTTGTAGATGTTTCCGCAAGCGTCTGTTGCTTACCTCATCAAGCGAATGAGCATCCTGGTTGATCAAGTCCTGAAGTGACACCAGACCCTGTGATGTTACTGGCGTAGCTGGCGTTAGAGGCCGTCTGGACCGGGTTGCCTTCCGGACATGGGCCGATGTTCACTTCGCGGGATTTATAAACATTCGATACAGTATCTCGTTTTGGCATGTCTCTGAGTACTCTGTCAGCGTTGAATGGAAACAGACCGCTCTTTGCCCATCCTGCGAGAATGTTCTTCTTGGTGAACGCTCTTTCTCTTGCGGGGCTGTACAGATACGTAAAATGTGCAGAACGAACTTAATGACGGCTTTCTCTTCGGATGGGGTAAGATACTGCTGGCTCTGGTTCTGCTCTTCCTTCGAGCGCCGTCCGCGTGCGCGATGATGGAGTGTAGAGCGAGCAACATTACTACGTTCTGCGAGGGCAGCGTATGTTCGACGTACGCCGGGAGAAAGATTTTGTGCCAGTACCTGACTGGCTCGGTCCATTTTGGCTTACTGTGATGGTAGTGACAGATAGAACAAGAGAGGAAACGGGGGAGCGCGAAGAGTCATGGGCGCGTTCCGCTGTGAGAACCAGCTAATATTAATATATTTCTTTCTTAATATTTTGCTGTATTATATATTTAATAAAATAGTTAGATTTCTATTATTATATTAATAATATTCCGGCTTAAAGCTGATATTATTAGTAATGAAATTAGTCCCCGAAAGGCTCTATTTTTAGATCCGCCTAGCCGTAGCCGCCAGCATCTGTCAAATCCTTGGAACTGTCCTCAGATGGACGAACTCCTGGACAACTACGGATAACTCAAGTTAGAATGCGGAATTGAGTGAACTAGGTCAAGTTCAGTTGCAACATCATCTAGTCAGGACGGAGGGAACGCTACTCCCGATTAGACATCGACACGCAGGGCTCGAGCTTCGGCGGTAAGCTATTGGGTGGCATGGTATGTCTTGTGGACGGCTGGTATGCAATGGCCTCTCCAAGCGCCTGGACTATATTCGGTCTCCCAGGAATGGGTAAGACAAGGCAACGGCAGGCAGAAGCCGGTTCACAATTCGTCCGCTCTCTCACCGGTTCTGGCTGCAAGTTCATCCATGTAAAACAGCAGGAAAACTGCGTGGCCCAGCGATAGGGGTGTTTGCATTATTGAGTTCAGGACGATGCCCATTGATTCGCATGTCTACCCAGTAGGTGTTCGCCCAGGGGCAGAGGTCCACCCGATCTTCTGTTATCCCAAGTATATCTGCTTGATAATCTACATTTTTCGTTCTGCCTGCGCTTTGCGATGAACAATGGCAATCTTGATCGAGCATTACTTCTACCCTTGCCTTTGACAAGTGTTATACCTCTTTGGCATTACGCAATTTGGAGCTTGACTGCTCGACAAGATCGATAACAATTTATTGTTGGAAATCGGTCAGCACCCTCTCACCAGACTATGGTCTTGCCATGGCGTCATATTTCTCTGGCCTGAGACAGTGAGGGCGACATAAGAAAAATCCTGCTTCTGCAACCAGACAAAAGTCCTATCTCCGAAGTATTGATGTACTTTTCAACTCTCGATAAATTATGAGGGAATCACAAGGCCTGGCAGTGCGACATATGGGCCAAGGCTTCCCCGTGCTCATAATTCATGGCTGGACCATGTCCGGCTTTGTCGAAGCCAACGATTTCGAGCCGGTTTTCACCAAAAAGGCCGGATACCGTCGAATATATGTGGATCTTCCGGGGATGGGAGAGTCGCCAGTGGGCAGAATCAAAAACCTGGACTCGATTCTCGAGAGCGTCCCAAGCTTCGTCGAGAAACACATCCTTCCATCCAATTTCCTCTTGATCGGAACTTCATGTGGCGCCTACCTTGCTCGTGCCTTGGCCTACAGGCACGCCAGCGCCATCGACGGACTGCTTCTCCGCGTCCCCCTTGTCGAGCCCGTTACGTCAAAGCGAGATCTTGATCCATTCATGCCTGCCATCTCGGATGAAGCACTTCTATCCTCACTCTCGCGTGCCGACCGCAAGAAGCTCGGCGATATTCCGGTTCAAACACCCGAATATATCGATACATTCAGACGTAAACTCGAGGCAACAGCGCTACCCGCCATTGCTGCATCGGACTCAGCATCACTTGACCCTATCCGCAACAATCCAAATCTATACAAGTTGACAGGGGCATTGCACAGTCAGGAAACCCCTTTCTTCAAACCGACTCTGGTTTTGACGGGGCGACAAGACACTGATGTGGGATATCGCGATGCCTGGCCACTTGTAGCATGTTATCCACGGGCCACTTTTGTGGCACTTGACCGAGCGAACCATAGTTTGCCTGTCGATGAGGCCGACCTGTTTGAGGCCTTAGTTGATAATTGGTTATGGCGGGCTGAAGAAGTGCGGCGACTGGCCCTTCCGCCAGAAAACAGTGGCCTCATACCGGCGGATGTCAGATATCAGCGCACGTGAGTCGAAGCGGTATACTGCAGTGTCAGCTCTCGACTACTGTTGATCGAGAGGTAGGCAATATTGAAACACAGAAGATCGCTGGTTACCGAAGCACTCAAATACTTTAGTAGCTGCTACAAGTAGCGACGCAAGGCTGCGCAAGGCTGGACCCCATCATGCAAACGTGACGCAGTCACAGCTCGCATTGCGTTGAACTCGAGGTGCTCTGGGCGACATCTTCACTACTCGAGGTTTCGAATTTGGGTCGTGGAAAGTCGAGCTTAATCATGCAGTCGAGGAAGGCCAAATGTACAGTATCGTCGGTAGCGGCGTTACTGTATTGAAAAGCGTCGCACTAGTCGCACGGTTCTCCCATCATCAGCTTTGAGGGTTTCAGCTCCTCCGACCCAGCCACAGCATGAGAGTCATAGCAGCGCAGCCACGGTTTTCGCTTGCTTGTAAATTACATTGTAAATAATGGAGAAGGCGTGCATAATGATTTTGCGCTAACCAAGATCGGCGATTTTGACGAATTTAAAGTGTGCCATTCCCCGCCAGTAGGTTGTTAACGACTTCTACGTTATTTGAAAAGACTTAGAGGATCTGGAAAGAATTCTTAATGTATTTCTATATCTTCTTAGGGGTGTTTATAGTGCTATGATAGAGGAATTTGATTATAGCCTTCATCAAGGCCTGCTTTTGGCCGGGCGCAAAAACGACGAAGCGAAGGTAATTTATGAAGAGCCGAGATAAAGGCTGTCCTAAAGTCATTCTAGCATACAGCTGACATGTAATGATAGAAATACTTGGTGCGTACACTACTTGCAAGATGCTTCAAGTCAAAGTACCTGTAATTTGTCTCGTCTCGGAGGGCGTCTCTCAACACAGGGACACACGTTAGTGGATCCCTTGGTCTTTTCGCAAGCTCTGCGGCAAAATGACCATCCTCTTCTCAAGACCGACAGTTCGGATACCTCTCGGATACTCACACGCTGCAATACTGGCGAGCATTCGTTCCTCATGATAGCCGACATTAGCCTCGGCTATATCGATATTTGTGATCCAAAGCATGGTCGTAAAGAGGCGCGGTTCCTGGCTAAAAGTATAAATGATTCCTCTAAAACCTCTCGCAAATGGAATCCTTGTTATCTTCTAGGCTCCCCACTCTAACATAGTCATGTAAGAAATTTCCTCCGGATAGTTCCAATTGCGCTGTTTTCCTAATAGCATATGCTGAGGCATACGCTGAGGCATACTTGGTCGGACATCAACAAAAGACCGCCTCCAAATTCTACCAAAAGATCCAGTGGCATTACGATTAGTTTGCGCTATATTCGATATCTATTACGACCACTAGCAGAAGAAATAAGTACATTTGTCCGCATCGACACCCAAACTCCTCTTGGAAAGAGAAAGCGAGACTCAAGCAATCGTCTTCCCACCCTCTTACAATCCAGCAAAACGTTGGAGCTATTGTCAGATGAAGCAGACGCTCACATTCATGCCCTTGTCAATGCGGTGGCTTGTCCTAAAGCAATTGCAGATCTGAAATCGATAAGTAAATTAATCGAAAACCACAGAAATCCTAACAAAATACAAACAGCTATGAACGTCTTTGAAAACTCAGAAAAAAGCATCTTTCGCAATGAAAGATTGAAGATCTTCGCCGAAATCTATTGGTGAGGACGAATTCAAAGAGAAACAGACCTTTTTCAGGACTTTTCACAAAAAGAGAAAAATAAGAGACGCCGCAAGTCTGTCAGGTCAACGGATAGTCTCTCAGGCAAACCCGCAGCCCTCCTTTGCAGCTGATAGGCTTGTGGCTGAGTGGTTAGAAATCTCCGAGGACATAGCAAGACATTCTAAGTACCTCTGTTAGAAGAAGGCTCTGAGCAACGTAAAATCGAAAGGCAAAAATCATTGCCAAATCCCTATTTGGACTCTGATTCCGATGCAAGAAGTGGAAAGTCCAGGTACTGGAGTCCTTGTCGATCCCGAGATGCAAGTCCAGTTGATAGCTTCATGCGTTCGACTTAACATTTTCTAGGCACGCGAAGCTTTCTAGCGATAAACGTGAATCGTTTGCCAAATGTCTCCGGAGGCTCCGGCCACGTCTATGTGAACGTATTACCTCTTTCATCCCAGCGCTTGAGGCAAAATGCAGAGAAGAAAGAGTCCGACTGAAGCTTGAAAGATGTGATCCGAAGTGGATTTGCAATCAGCCACTCGATTCCGACGAGCTTCTTGCCTGTCTTGAGCCCGAAGAAGATATTCACGCCTGAGAACCGGACTACTAGGTTTCCGAACCCCAGAAGTTCAACCGTGTTTCCTCCGGCGCCACAAACCTCGCCGAGAACGACGACGACTCCGGCGAACTCTAGTAGAGTTCAGAGGTCTGAAACTATACTCCGGTGGAGACTATCAGGAAGCTAGAGAAAAATTGCACACAAGGGCAATCCTATGCAGATATGTGCGCCGCGGAGAGTTAGGACAGGAAGAGGGCGAGCGAAGATCCCAACTTAGAGGGAGGTACTACGGTACCAGGCATAAGTTTTCGTAGCTCGGCGCTAGTATGCGCTTGTGATAGATACAGCGCCAAAACGCTTGTTTCATACGCTTGCCTATTTAGCATCTAGTATCGACTATGCCTGCTCTATGGCATACCAAGCGCGTCGATAGCGTGTAACCTGCTAGCAAGGACCTGTTGTAAAATCAGCGTTTTCGTACAATTATACTAGCGCCGAGCTACGAAAACTTATGCCTGGTACCGTAGTAAATCTGTGAGAAGCCCGGCCCACTTATCAATCAAACCGCCAGACTGGCCTGGCAACCAATGCCTATCCACGACGGTGCTAGCAAAATGAGATGACCGCAGGGCTGAACACCTGGGCGGCTACCCGTTCCTTAACCATCTTAGATATCTTTATCGGAAGCACGCTAATGTACAATGGCGGAGTCAAGCCCAGTTGACCACCAATTGCCCCAAGCATGCATCTTTCCACGTCCAGCGCGCCAAATATTAAAGACGACGAGGTTTACTTGATTCGGTGGCAACCGTATTGGACGTTTCAATGCAATGTCGATGATCTGGATTGGGCGAGGTCCATCTGTCAAATGGTTGGATGCACATTCTGAGCGGCGCCGCAGCGTTCGCGTTCAGAAGAAGGCCCTTGAAAGGACAGCCAGGAATCAGGCATGGATCGCGGCCTGTACGCAGATCGATGGTCTTGCCTGAAATTTTAACATTGAGCCAAACGTCCAACGACGAAACGTTTTCACTGAATCAGACCAAGTCTGTACCGATAACCTAATTCAGACGTCACGTGTGGCTGGCCAAAGCCTGCGTTAATTGACGCGCCCAAAAAAAAAAAGCTTTACACTCCCACGCCGCCCACTACAGCAGCGTTGTCTGGACGACCTACAGCGATGAAAGTGAGCTTTGTTGACTCCCCTGAACTGCGCTTGAAAGGCCTCCGTTGTCCTACATACAACCTTCGTCAAAGTAACTGTCTCCTTATTTCATAATCCCAAAGCTCCTCAGTCAGTCAGTCAGTCACCCGCCTTTACCACTATCGAGAGTCGGTCCCCCTCTCTATCCGTCTTCAACTCCCAACGTCGGTTCGTCGTGGCAATGATTGCTGTATGTCCAACACCGATGACGGCTGGGAATCTTCCTCGGGATACAGGCTCCGAGATGTCAGCAGTTCACGGGAACTCAGGCTACATACTGAAGGAGCCATCTGGCACCTCGGTTGTTAAAATATCCTTTGGCCTGGGCGAGAAGAGGCAATCCAGCAAGAGCACCGAGGCTATCGAGAATATGAGACTGGTCGGTGCTAGTGGGGAGCGAGAATGCTTTGAAGGAAGGTTGAACGATAGCAAGGTTGACAGCCAGGAAGGACATCCGAAAGCAGGGTCAGAGGGAGGAGAGGAGAGTGAAATCAACGAGGAATGGTATTTGAAGAGCTGTGAGGCTATAGAGTAGGTATCTAAGATTACATTTTTTCTGATCACTGGATCAGGCATGAGACTTCATGACGCAGAGCGCTGGTGTTGTACAACTTGATGATATCCAACAATGCAGAATAGACAATTCATGAACAGGATTATTCAGCAGCCCGGCTGAGCTACTCCAACCACTTCCAATATCATTGGATGGTTTCGTTTGCAGAGGGTATCGATGAGAAAAGGACGCGCGATGCAACACATAAATAATGGCTCGGACATCGGTGGTTTTGATAAGAAGGTGAAGGTGAGACGCTGAGACTGCTTCACGAAATCCGTTGTAATGATGACAACCGAGAGCGGACAGATGTGGAGACGACAACATGCGTTGATCAATTTAATAGGCGGTATCGACCAGAATGCCGTGCCTAGATGATCTTAGCAAAGCTAGGAGAGAAGTAGACTGAGCAAATCTTACCTTCGCAGATTTGTCTCCAAGCCAACAGCTGAACAGTCGGTCAACGTGGCAATGACTTCGCCGTTCTGGTAAGCAATAATGGCTGGTACGCCCACATTCTCCATCTCGGCAATCTCATGGTGTAGCTTGACAAATCGAGTGGTAGCATGTTTCTGTGAGAGAGTATGTAATGAGTCCTCTACAGCAGCGCTATCGTCTGACTAATGCAAAGGTCAGCGCGATGGTCAGACTTCAACAGGAATCCATGACATACCTCAGGATCGTATATGCAAACCACAACCACGGTGTCTGAGGCCGTCTTCTCTACAGCATCAAGATATTCATCTGCATCAACTTCTTTGAAGAATCCCCATTTCCTTTTGCTGGGACTTTGTCGTCTGCGTTGCTTTTGCGAGCCACCTGCACTAAGCTCTTTCAATCTACTCTGTCTCCATTGCTCCATGAATTCATCATTGTCCTCCTCGTCAAGCCCACTCCCTGACTTTTCTGTCGTGTCACTTCCTGTTCGTGGTAGATTTGGCGGCTGACGTTTTGTACTTGATTGGAAGTAAGAGCCATTTGTGAGGTTCAAGATAGTGTTCCTCAAGGAGTGCTTCTTCGCCCGCTCGAATGATTGTGCATCGGCTATGACACCCTTGGGACCAGTGTTGGCATCAAAGAAAGTGCGAGGGAGGTGATAGGTAGCGGTGGTGGTGGCTGACATGTTGTGCAATGTGTCCCCGTCGTCACCAGGATCCGAATGGTATGGATCGGTGGTAGTGTCCTTCTCGTCAAGATCTGAATGGTTATCCAAGTCGAAGTCGTCCTCTGGGTGAGCAGTAACTTTGCCCTTGTTGGAGAAGAACCTGTCTGCTTCTTCTTGTGCTAACGAGTCAGTCATGATGGAAGGAGGAGAGCAGGCACGATATGGGGGGAGCTGGTGATAATATAGCCGCGGACAGCCGTAGGCCAATTGCGAAATAGGGCTGAGTTACAGCGGAAGCAACGTGGCAATTGCTCCGTACCTGGCCCCCCGGTGGCTGAGAAGGAGCTCAGGTAGCCAGTTGGAATGTTCCTTTAGGCTTCTGTGTGATGGCAGTGCACGGTGAAGGATTGGGTGAAGCCTCCGTAGACTTGGTGTGTGTGGAAAGTGACGTGAGCCACAATGTACCCGCCAGCTGACCCAAGTACAGGTTGTGTCCTTGTACCTCGCCGACGACAAATGACTCGAGAGGTGGAAGGGAGGTGGTTAGGCTGCAAGACTGTGCCGCGTGTCTTGTTGGACTGGGAGTGACAACGGTTGCTGATAGGAAGATTCGGACGGTGCTAAGATAGCCTCAAACGGCGCTACTCTTGCATGGAAGACGCGAAGAAGAAAATTTGCTTCATGCCAAACTCCCCCTGAGCCGTTGATTGAGTTTTATGAGCAAGGTTTGTTCGAGGGAGCCGTTGTTTGAGTTACTGTATCTAGGACGATACAGGTACCTCTTCTGTCTCAGCTACTGCATGGGCGAGGCGAAGGAGGCGGAGCTGATGGATTCTCCAATCCAATTGTTGATCCTGCCTGGCAACGATGACAATGGTTTAAGTTGGAAGCTTTCTACGAACAGGAACATCATTTGCTTTGACTTTTGGCATGTCAGATTCTAACGGCATCAAGCAGAATCTCCCTACGAGTAAGCTACCACCAACCAGTACCAGTACGAGCTGGAGTGGATTGACGGCGTTAAAGCACCACGGTAGCTCGCCCGGAATTCTCCATGATCGACCGTCGTCCACTAGATCGCAGATCTGGTGTTGAACATCGGTGGATCAAACGCGTAGTTACGCAGGAGTCAGGACAAGGGCAAGAGGCTTACAACTCGACGACAAATCCTACACCGCGAGCAATCCTGTCTTGAGGCCAGTGACGTGAGTCACACAACTGGGATCTCCAGAGATGATTCGTTGAAAAGGAAATTGCAAGCACGGGTGCGTGCCAGCATACCATGGTTTACCAGTAACCGGTGAATCACCCAGGGACGGAATGCATGCCCTACCAACCACAGCATGCCTCCGGACCCTGCACCAGACGATCTCCTCAGGGTTCCGTCGAAGAATCGACGTACTGGTATGAGAAGCTTGGTGTAGTCGCCCCTGTCGATCATCAGACCTTGTTTGCAAGTTGCGAGGGTTTCCTTGCTGGTGCAGAGCGCTCTGTATTTCCCCAGCCCATGATGTATCATGTCGTCGGTCAGCGTAATTAGAATGATCAACGTTGAAGGGGATCTTCACGGAACCGAGAAGACCTCCTCGAGTACTTGTAGCGAGCAAGAAAGCGCAGTACGGTAAACCCTGCCATGCCCAACGAAGCGTTCTGCTAGAACGGAACGCCAGAGCCGTCGCTATGCATCCTTCGTCAAACGGTTGATCATGGACTCTGAGAAGCGGACTCTCCATTCAGCCTCGCAGGCCTCAACGGCGCCGCCGTTGACGAGTCCCTATGAAAGTCCAACCCTTTCATTGGTAAATTCCCATAGCATCTTGATCAAACCTTCGGGTAGAGTGTAGAGGTCAACGTGGAATTCTCCCTCTGTAGCAACCACAGGCAGGGTCAGCAAACGATGATGGTCCTTGTCCCGCGTTGCACTTACGATCAACATCATTCCTCATCCAACTGTCCTCGGATTTATTATCATGCACCATCTGCACGACCTGCAGTAGATCATCTTCTCCCAACTTCTGCAGTTTCTCTGCCAACGAATCCATATCGATTCCGCGCATGTCAGTCTTTCTCCTCTTCTTTCCCGCTTCTCCATCGGCACCGCCTACACCACTGATTCTTCCTCCTTTCTTTCCATTGGCCAGGTCATCACCGGGAACAGGCCCAGACGCTCGAAGAGCAACGGCCAGGTCGCCTTTGGGATTCTTGAAAGTGATCACCTGCTTGTTCTCATAACGCTCTTGTCGAAAGTTGAGATCATGTTTGATCTGATGTTCTTTGCCTGATAGATCGGTCAAGTAGATCTCAACCACAAACTCTCCCCACCCGTCTTCTTCGATTCGGAATGGCGGGATCTTCTTGACTAGACAGCATTATGTCAGTTACATAATCCAAACCATTCACGTGTATACGGGCGCGATATTCATGAATTCACCGTACAAGGGCCATTGACATACCCTGTTTCTCTTTAGGCCCGAAGCTTGGATGAAGCTTATACATCACTTTTTGAAGACATTCCGCAGGCACTTCTTGTTTCGTCTCTTGGTGGATGAGGGTTATTTGTATGTTCCAGTGGCGCAATGGGAAACCAGGCTGAGGTGATGGCACGTCTTCACTATAAATAGATATCACTGTTAGCAGGAATTAAAATCGTATGGCCAGAAGAAGAGATTGAACACGGCCGGCAGAATGCGACACTTGTGAGCGCGGAGGCAGGCAGTGAGTGGACGTGGTTACGGACAGGATTCTTTGCTCGGTGATGATTTTGAAGGTACGTTTGGCCTGTCGGAGTGGTCAGAATGGTTTTCAAGATGTCGAACAGGAAGGGAAGACGCACGTCCGGCATAATGGGCCAATTCCCTGAGAGAAGTGGATTGTTGCGGCGGTCGATTCGCGCAGCTGGAAATGTGTCGGTATTGGGCCACGAACTAGAGCTGAGTCGCGCAACGGCTCGAGAAGAGAACGAGTAGCGGTGGCCACAGGTGAAGCCGGAGGTGAAAGGCCTTCTTCAATGAAGAGACAAAATAGAGGTTGACTGCAGGTGTTGAGCGGCTGCGGGGAGATGGTGTGGGGGATCTTTGCCCAAAAGGAAAAGGGTTCAGGAACACGCTGCGGCTCAAGCCGATCATACCTTCGCCTGCAGGGATTTGGCTGCTCTTATAGAAAATCCCGCCTCGCCCGGATCGCGAAGGCGTGTTATTCCATGGACCATCGTTTACTGCTCTTTATTCACCCTTGACTCATCTCTACGTGTCGTTCCACCTTCAACGAGTCGAGCGCATACCGAGGATGGAGCTATCTGGATTGGAACAAAGTCTTATGCTTCGCGGACCATGCTGACCATTATCATCTCCATGTCTATCATTCTGACCTTTGCCCAATGCGTGGAAAAAGGGGTAAAGCCATGAGGTCTGCCCGTGTGATGGCGTTCCGCCCTCAACATACACATAGCTCGCCAAACTGTGCTCTAACTTCAATCGAGGGTCACCGACAAAGCGGCTATTCTTCCCTGGTGAAGAGCTTTTCGTTGTCTTGCTGTGCCTTGATGAATGCCTCCTTGAAGAGATTTGCATCTGGTTTGCATGTCAGTCTTCTGATATAATCCAATGCTCGAAGTATTGACTCACTCTCGCTGTTGGCAAACCGAATAGCAAGTGTCTGCGCTTCAGGTTCGCCCTCACTGACATCGGCGCTGACATTCCAGACCCAGCTTCGATCGCTTCCAACGTTTGGCGAAAGCTTCATGTCAGGAGTAACTGTTCGCGTATCAGCATTGAATGCAACATGTGCTTCATCCAGAGGAAGGTTATACCGTAGTGGTTTGCGCAGACTTTAAGGGTCTTGTCTCTCCGCATGACCAGTCTAGTCTTCTCGTTCTCCTTATGTCTGAGTAGTCGGACATCCCCAGTGCCTCGTTCTTTCCATTCCCTCGTGTCTCTGTCGAATTTGAAAAGCTTCGCTCGCATCTTGAAGGTCTGATCTTCCGCCTCCTCATGAGTCTTGGTCTCAACTTTCTCGGTAAGGTGGACGACCGGCTCAAAATGGACATCTTCGGCTTGCTCGATTTCCTAGAGATGAGCTTCAGATAAGTATTTGGTGGCAGAGAAAAAAGAGTTGAGGTCACGGAAAGACCAAGGTCACAAGCGTGGGGCGGTGGTCCAGCATACCTCTTCAGCATCAGCATCCTTCTTCTGCGCCTTCGAGCTTCCACTGGGCTCATTCTTCGCATCCTCGTCCTCTTCCTCAACTTTCTTCTCCTTCTTTGCTCCACCTCCAAACATTGAGAACATCGAGTCTTTCACCCCTGAAGCTGCAGCAGACGCACTGCTCGCCGCGTTACTTGCCATATCAGAGACTGATGACTTCCCTGCTACCGCCGAAGTCTCTTTACTGTCAGAGCCTGCTTCCGACCCAGCAGTATTGGTCGCGGGCTGGGTCTTGCTCTCCGTAGGCTTGGGTTTGGTGGTATCTATGTCAGGCTTCATTTCGGTGGAGTCGGCCATATTGACGGAAGAGTTTACGCTGCTGCTGAGCCGAGTCGAATTCGGGTACGGACACGAAGCTTTGGCTGGAGGTTGTAGTGAAATGTTCGGGGCTCGGTGTTCATTTGTGGGCGAAGAACAGCGGGCTAGGATATTTTGGCTCGTGGCGGCGACAATTTTGGAGGGTCCGGCCGCCCTAGATAGCAGTGAATATTACGACGTCTAGTTACTGGTAATTAAGGGGCACCGGCTCTCTCTCAAGAATGCGTGCAGATGTGGGACGGATGATTTCACTGGACGTCTTAGTTGAGACATAGCGATGCGCTCTCTCGTCAGAGTGTCAAAAACAAATTTCTTCGCTATTCACATATCCCCTCGCATAGAGCTCCAGATCCAGATCGATCTCGCTGGTCGTTTGCACCTTGTGAACTTCCTAGATTCGCACTTCTCCACGACCATTGTCAAACGCCGTACTTGAAAGGAAAGCTCTGTCACCGATTACACGCTCTGCCTTTCTTGCCGCAACCTGCCCTTTGGGCCTTCCTGGATGCCTTTCGTTGCCTCCAGCTGCTAGATGTATCTTTCACAATCTGCTTGGCACGCTCTTGCGCCTTAGCTAGTCTTTCGGACCTCATACTCTCCTGCATTTTGTTCTGCAGATCGACTAGATCGATACTCGGAGCGTTCTGACCCGCGGAGACCAGTATTCTTTCGACAAATGCACGACCTTGTTCATTCGTGGTGTGAGCATAAACCACAAGCGCTTGAAACGCGAGATCTGCTCGTTTATTCAGCGCCCTGTAAGCTTCCTGCCGCTCATGCTTGGTAGCATGCCGGAGCTGGTGTGATTTTGCTTTGAGGAGTTCCGCCGTGCTGTTGAGGAAAAGCCGGCTCAGCAGAGAGAATTTCTTGGCCTGTCGAGCAGCTTTACTAGAAATGCCCTTTGCTTTGAGATGCATGTCTTCAGATAGTTGGTCATATGCCGTTGACAGTGCAACTTGAGCAGTGTCAAGGTCAGTTCGAACTTGCTCAGACGCAATCTGCACAGCTTTCTTCCATCCCGCCGCCTTCAACCATTGAGGCCCAAAGTCAACTAGGTGTTCCTCCAAGACAGAAGATTTGTGTCGTCTGATGGTGACATTCAGCAAGCCATGGGCCTCCCCCCCATCCACGCGTACTGTGTAGACCCCATCAAAAAGTTCCGAGAGAGATGAATCGAGGACTTGCACCCCCCTTGCAACAATCACATCAAAAGGAATGGACCTATTCCTGGTTTTGAAACCACGAGGTGTCTTGACAACTATGTGACAGTTGCCAATACCATGGACCTGGAAGTTCTCCGATTTATTTGTTGCATGGAGAGATTTGCTAGTGACCAACTCGGCCAAATCCGATGGTATGTCCATTGTTGCAAGACTTTTCGAGACTACCTTGTTGCTCGTCACGACCGCTGCACCAGTTGTCTGAATAACAGAAGGAGCTGTTGCTAAGATTATAGGTGCTGAAGAAGGTGAAGGAGACCAAGTCGTTGCAGGTGACAGCCTAGAGACATCTCCAGCGAGGGAAGATAGGTAGACGAACAGTGCCAATGCAAATTTGCAAACCACAATCCCCATGGCAAGAGATATCAGTCCACCTGCCGCCAGTATGATCGTTGCCAGGAGAGGAGTGTCGGTACAAAAAGCATACCAACTTATTGGCTTTTGCAAATTGTGGTCACTGGCTACTCCTCTCCACATAGGACTCTTGCCCGGGCCGCCATGGCTCGGCGCTGACGCATGTCCGGATGGGTTAATGTTGACTTCGGCACTTGTACGGTTGCAAAGATAAGCAAAATTCTTGTTCAGCTGATCCGACTCCAGGCTCTCGAATGTTTCCAGGTCAATTGGGAGCAACCTCAACGTCAAACATCCTCCTGGTGTCTGTTCCAATCGTGCCTGAATACGCAAATGAGGGGCCTGGTGGTCGATCGGTAGGTCATTAAACCGCGATGTCCAAGTGGTAGTTTCGGAAATGATCAGCGCAGGAATTCGATGCCTGGACACAAAGGCATGTGCCAGTTGGTGTCTCTGCTTAACCATCGGGTGATCATCATGCGCAACGAAGAAAACTGCAAGATCAGGGGTGGACCACTCAGAGGCCGAAGAGACTTCGTATGTTGTGCCATTCCATCGAGAGGAATACAGTGATCCATTTTTGAAGCTGAGGAAGATCTGGTCAGGAGCCTGCTCATGCTTGATAGAAGCGGCAGAGGTGCAGTCGTCCACGACGATCTGTGTTTTGATCGGGATCAGGTCCGGATGATTCGATGATGAGTCTGATGCATCAGAAGCCAGTACTACGTGATATCGCGACGAATCCAGCTGACGTCGACTTCGCTGAGTTCCTGGGTCAGCCATCAAGACATCCCCTATCTTGGTCAAAATCTCAGCCCTGGCCGATGTATCGCCAATGTACAGCAGCCGCAAGGGTCTTTTAAGCTCGAGACTGTTCTTAGATATCGTCATACAAACACTGCCAACAAACTGACTATGCTCATCACTATTAAGGGTATACTGCGTGACCTCGTCGACCTCCTCATGACTGAAGGAGTGGATGACCTGGGTCGCTTCTGCGAATTCGGCCTCGATTTGACTTTCCGCCCTTTCCAGCTCGATAGGGCGCCCCGAACGTGATGCTCTCGCAGGCCCTCCACTTTCAGGGCCGAGCGTCTTTGTGCTTTCGACTAGAACTTTCTGTGGAGGGAGTTCCTGAGACATATGCTTATCGCTGTAGTCATCTTGAGAACTAGCGTCGCTTGTCCGGTCATCAATGCTGTGCACGTCATCTGCGCCAGTATTGTCCACGAGGGATGCGGCATCGGTTGTCTCTGAGCGGAGGTCGTCATCAAAGGAGTAATCTGCCTCGCTCAGAGTCGCCCAGCTCTCACTCAACGCAGTCTCCTGGTGGTCGGACTGCGATTCGTTGGCCATCTTCGTCGGGGCAGAATAAGAGAGCAAATCGGCGAAGGAGGAAGGGACAGGGATTTGAGGGTATGTCAGCTCGATGGACGATTGCTCCAGTAGTTCAGAAGAGGCGAGCTGAGAGGGAAGCGCGTCAGTCATCTCTTAGAATGCCATGAAGTTGTTTCAATGACCACAGAAGGATGAGTATGGTACGAACACAGGGAAGTGGGCATGGCACAAGGATGAGGTTGAACGGTTGTGATATTGTATAGGAAGGTCCACAAGCTCACCTGGCTCAATCACTGCCTAGAAGCAGGAGCCTTGGTTGATGTTCATGTGAAACGGTCAAATTAGGCTCATGACCGCCTGGTTGATGGAGGGGCTAGCCGATTAGACCCAAGGAATGCACCGCCAGTGGAGAAAAGGTGATATGTTCAAAGCTGCTGTGCAGCGAGATGCTATGTGGAGGAACAAGACGTGGGAGGAAGATCAACTTAAAGGCTGCAGAAGTTGGCGATGTACAAGTATCCTGATGAAGGGGCATATATGGTGCTAGGCAGCGATGTTGTCCGCCGCGGGGTTCAGGTTGGTCCAGCTGTCACTCTGCCCCGCATCCTACTGGACGGGCAATGCAGTGTTGGGGCACACTCAATCGACTCGATAAGATCGCCGTACGATACCGTGCCAATACCATCTACTCAGCTTCATGTGGCAGTATACTACTGGAGGGTAGAACAACAGAATGCGTCGAGCGCATAATCTACTCTGACGGCTGGCGTCGAGTGGAGACTTCTCACATCGGAAAGCAAAAGCCCCTCTGAGTGCACCAGTCACTTTCAGAATGAGTACGGCCAAAGCAGATGGAATCGCTCACGCAACCGATTCGATTGTATATATACTTCACCACCTCAGCGAACTAGCTGCGCATGGCTGCCAAATGTCTTGCATGACCTCACATCTTCGCCAGAGCGTGCTATGTTCCCCGGACCACCGTCTGCCTGGCGCCCCCAAGTCAATTGGAAGGGGCAAGGCCGCTTCGATCTTGGCCTTCGTTCGATGGCGCGGCCTCCACTCAGGACCTCGGAGCGCGCTGTGTTCGGAAGGACAGAACGGATATTCAGACATCCAAGAATTTTCAACTCATCAAAACGTCAACCGATAATCGGAGCACCAAAATGAACATCTCCACATGCGAGACCAAAGATCTTGAAGAACGCCCTGCCCCAAGTCCGTGAGATCCATTATGCATCTAACCGACTCCAACACCAGTGGCACACGCTGATTCGCTGCAAAACCCTATGCTTGAGGAATCTTGAAGGAAGAAATGGTGGGAAAGGACAATGGTCACGGCGAAGACCAGCCGCCTGCGACTTCAACCCATTCAGCAAGACAACTGCCTTGCTTGCCTTCAACGTCGACAATATCAGTGTCGCATTTGCATCGACAACCGACCCCGTTCTCCTTGACGGTATCGGGTATTGACCAATAGTCGTCTTCCTCTTGGCGCTTTCTTTCGTCGTCGGTAGTCTTCTCAAGGAATGGTATATGCGGTAGTTGTCGTGCAGGCGCATTTGCAGGGCAATGCTGAATGGTTGTATGTCGATAGCCAAAGTCTCGGAAGTAGTGGACGTCTCGTGGGGACAGGAGCGCCCCAGCAGCTAAAGAGTGTATTGGAGCATCACCCCACTGTCAACGATTAGCCTATTCTCGTTGAAGACGCGAACAACAATGCTTACTCTTTCCATCCAAAAGCCGCCACTTCGATCCATCATCTGGAAAAACTCCTCGTATTCTTTGCTTCGAAACCAGTCTAGGCGTGCAATTTCAAAATTGCTCCAGAAATGGCACATGTTGTAATTTTCATCTTCCATCGATTCTGGATCAACATCTTCCATATTGGGATGACCAGGTTGGGTTTGAAGTATTTCATCAGGAAGTGTCTTTTTGGGTTCTGCTGGGGGATCCTCCGGTTTGTCCGGCGTAGGTTCGAGAAACATCTCCCACAAACCCTTCGATTGCAGCTTGTTCTTGCGCTTGTAGGCTGAGGCATAGCGGAAAATGTTCGGTACAGTCTCCTTGAGCTCTTTGACGGCGATCGTGAATCCATACGTCTTGTTCGAGGCTGCCATCTGCACAAAGGGATCATAAGTGATATCGCAGAAATACTTGATCTCTGGCTCCAGCCTCCAATACCACTCGTACTTATCAAGCAGCTCGTGCTTGTAGAAAAACCCAGAGTAGAAGCGGCACATATGATGATAGCTCTCCATGCCACCGTACATGATTGCAGCATCTCCCTGCTTTCTGATCCCTTCTCGTGCGACCTCATGATCTACCCAATCAGGGTAGCCCCACATGCCGGGATCGATCTTGCCAAACTCCGCCGGTGCGCTGGTGTAATTCGTTATCGTGTCTTTGAATGACTGTTCGAAATCTCCATCGTTTAGGAACACATAAGGGTAGTGAAACCACCTGTTGAAATGTCTCTCAATACTTTTGACTGACTGAATGACGCCGTCGATCTCTTTGTTTCGAGCAAGCACAACGAAGGCTGCATTTGCGCGAGGCTGTTTTGCTGCGTCTTCCGGATCTAAACAGCCAGTTGCGAATACTCGGTCGTGTTTTTCACTGATTCTCCTGCGCAAAAGTCAGCCTTGACATGATCAACTCGGAGATGACAGAGCGACGAACCGGATGGAGGGTGGAGCACCAGAAGGCATTAGAATACGGCCCGGCGAAGCAGGGTGCCTCACAAAGAGGAAGAGAATGAGGATGACAACTATGCATGGGAATAGTAATACAAAGCCCAGGGGTATTGAAATTGACGAATTGCCTTTCAGTCGTATCCGCCGTCGAAAAAATGATAATTGAGGCAAGCCACGGCCCTTTTCACCCTTGAAATCATCGAGAGATGGTATGTTCGGTGTTGAAGGTATTCGCTTCACAAGTCCTTGCACAAAGCCCATGGCTGAGGCCGTTTTATCAACGCTCATGCAACGTTTCAAGAGGCCCGGCGTGTGAACGAGCGCTGAAGTCCAGAAAGGGTCGAGTGGCCGAGGCAAGAACGCGAGAGATCTCTTCGTGAAGTAGGGTCTAAAGGTTGTCGAGAATTAGGGTGCAGGGAAGCGGGTAACGAGCGACGTGAGGAGAACCCTCCTTTCCCAACGAGGTGAGCACCCAATCGCTCCGCTGGAAGAACCAGAGATCTCTGCTACAATTGGAATAAGATTTTGAAGTCAGCGAGATCGCGAAAGTGAAGAATGCTGATCATCATGGTCAATATGATGGCCGGATCGGAGGGTTTGGTGGAGATAGCAGTGGTTTGTGGTGGCAGGGTTCCAATTCTGCAGCGCTGCCAAGAGACCTAACTCAACTCGGATGCGAAGCGAGATTTCCCTCGCCGCAGCGGAGTGGGGACGGGATTCGATTATCAATTTTGCATTGATACCACATATTCGAGAAGCCTTGCTGCGGATTCTCTGCATCCCTTACAGAGAGCACAGAGCTCACTTGTTCTATGTCAGCCCAATATCTTGTGCGAGAGAACCCGTTTGGAAGCTGCTAGTTAGGCAACAGCAAGCTACCAAAGCTGAAGCTGACCCGTAAAAGTCACGGCCGGGGCCTGATGGCAGCAAAGTTCACGCAACACTGGAGCGTGTCCTCTCACCAAGATGTGTCTCATCATTATTGTCGTGATTCAGCCTCGGCCTGTTCGCTCGCTCACTGCAGTGCAGACCTGCCAAGTGGCACCCTTGGAGACTAAAACAGAGCGAGGGGACCCTTGGACTTGACACGACCCAGACTCTACGATGGAGTTAATATCGTTTCACAACAAGCCAAAAGTGTCGTCTTCACTCAGTCTTCCGCGTACGCTTCCAAACCTTTCTCCCACCATGGCTTGTGATCTTGGAAACTGCATTACCAGGAATCCTCGCAGAAAGCGTCCCCTTGCTTGCTCATAACCCCAGGCGCAACCGCCTTGTGTCACACGACTCGCGAAAGATCCCCAAACATCGGAAGTACTCTGCAACCAAAGCGGACTGGCTTTGATTCCTTGTTTACTGGAGACCACTCCATTGACTCGTAATGGCGCAAGTTGAGTCCGGCACCTTTGCTCTCAAGTCTTCTGTAGCTACTCCTAACCGCAATCCTCTCTTGATTCCTGTCACCGTTCCTCGACCAAATTTGCAGACAATTACACCCTTGCAGTCCTTCAAGAGTGGACATCTCAACCTAGACACCTTTTCGCCAGTCAATCAGAATGGAAGCTTCGAATTTGATCGCGTTTTGAAAAGTGGAAGGGTCAACCGAAGAATTAAGAGCAAGGGAGCCTGGAAACCGACATGGAAACCTACCTACCTCGTCTTGCGACCAAACCTTCTCTCCATGTACAAAAATGATGATGAGAGTGGCATGAGGGCATCGATAACACTCTCTGATGTCACTGCAGTGGCTCCAGTCAAAAAGGCGAACACTGCCAACGTTTTTGGCGTGTTCTCACCATCCAAAAATTACCACTTCCAGGGCGCCTCGGCCAAAGACGCGACTGACTGGATCGAGCGGATCAGAACAGAAGCACGCGTCGATGTTCATGACGAGATCGTCCTCGCAAGTCCCGTCGCGCGAAACGATGGTCAAGAAAACCGTAACCCTTATGAGATAGCGGACTTGTCAGATGATGAAGGAGATAGACCTAGCTCACCTGAGATGTCTCAATGGCCCGTTCGGGGACAGAAAGGACAAAGGTCGAGAGCCTCGACTACACAGCGACAGCCATCTGCTGTCCATGATTATTCTGGAAACGAAATGATAACTTCCTATTCGGATTTCTCCGATGCACCAGCTGCCTCCGTGCCTCAATCTCAGAGTGTGCCTCCTACCAAAACGGCCAGTACAACAGCAGGCGCAAGCAATCGACCAAAAGTGGACCGTAATGTCGGTCAGCTGAGCGGTTTCGATGCCACCACCGATCTGGAAAGAGTCATTCGCCAGGGTTGGCTCTATTGCCTGAAGACCAAAGGTGGAGTGAGGCAATGGAAGAAATTGTGGGTAGTACTTCGACCAAAGAACATTTCTTTCTACAAAACGGAGCAAGAATACTCAGCGGTGAAGATCGTCTCCATGTCATCCATCATCAATGCTGCAGAAATAGATCCAATATCGAGAAGCAAGAGCTGTTGTTTGCAGGTCATCATGGAGGACAAGACGTATCGGTTCTGTGCTCCCAGTGAAGACTCGCTAGCCAAGTGGCTTGGGTCTCTGACAAGCGTTCTTGTACGAAGGCAGGATGCTGGCAGACAAGTTGCGGAGGCTACTGCTGCTCTGCGAGTCTGACAGGCTTGCCTGGTGGAAATTTGACACTGCAGCCGATCAACAACAACGGACTGCGGGATTCAACGGAGGTTGCATAGGTAGTTATTGCGATTAGTGCTGTTGGACTACACGTTCGGAGGAGTGCCGTTGGCAGTGTATATTCTTGCAAGCCTGGGAATCATTCGGATTCGTTGCGATCATGCCGAACTCGACTACATTACTCCTGTGTCGATCAGATTAAATAATGCTTTTCTGTGCAACAGGCGGCGTGTATTGAAGTATTTCCTACGACTGCTTGTTCCTAGGGTTGCAAATACATATTGAAGGTTTTTGCAAACAATTATCATTCATGGAGCCCCCTTCTTTTATGTCGAGGATGCTTTGAGTCATCTGCTTCCGAAGACTCCTCGCCATCTCCCCTTTTCCATCTTGCCCAATGAAATTTGGGATTCCTGGATTGACTGTCGACGGTAGAGACCCCGGCACCTCTAAAGGCCCGCATTTACAAAACCGACATATAGATCACATATATTGAAATCATCCTCTTTAATGGTCATCTGGCTCATAGGTGTTCACACCACTTCACTTGCCGCTGTCAAAGATAACGAAAGTAGGTCAAGTGGTATGCTTGTCGCTTCGGGTGTCGCAGGTGGTAGAAAAAGCCTACATGGGACAGGTCTCGGGTTCGGATCTCGAATGAGCCCAGATCTTTGGATGTCTTTGACCTCCATGCCGTGACTCAACGGGGTGTATAACTGAAAGTTCTTCTCTGCTCCTGTTTTGCCCCAACTGAGCAGAATTCGTTATTGCTCATTTCCTACGGACGCCAAAGTCCGTCTTCATCTTGGGTTGCCAAGCCAGCCCCCTTTCAACAAACAGGCCCAGGCCGCATGCTGAGGGTGTTGACCGATATTCGGAAACGTATGGCTTGCATGTCCCTCCATGCCTCGCCTGCGACCGCATGTCAATCACCTGTGCCGGCCCATCTCTCTACCATCGCTCTACTTCGTAGTTCAGTCAGTTGCTGACATGAAAGTGCGATCGAACCCGCTGCCAGCCAGCAGTGCCTTTCAAGACTTCAGCCTCATCGACAAACCAGCCGGAATTGCTTCTTGCGCGCCTATCGAATCCGGATCAACCCACGTATGGTCGTCTACGTCCTAGCTGAGCATGATGAGCTCACCTTCATCACCCCTCGACTCCGAAGCCATTGCTCCCACTCTGAATCGAGAATCCTCAGATGATTTGGAACTGCGGAATTCGCGATCTCCCTCTTCGCCTATTAGACCCTTCGAACCGCTTGACCATGGACCAAATCAGGCGAAGTCGCTGGTCGGCGGTGTTGCGCGGCATACATTGGGTCTGATTCTCTTGCTGTTCGTTGTCTTCTTATGGACAACATCGAACTTTCTTGGAAGTGTATGTGTATCGTCTGGAGATACGGAACGGAACCACGGACGCTGACCTTCCCAGACTATTTTCGCCGACAAAACCTATGCCAAACCATTCTTCTTGACCTATCTCAATACCGCCGTCTTCATTGTCACCCTCATTCCCGTCCTAATCCGATCAGGGTACCGAAATTGGCGGAAAGGAACCCTTCGATCATCTCTCCACAGATTCACAACCCATACCCCTTTCTCAAAATCGTCTTCGCGGCGGGAAGAAGCTGAAGCCGAAGCCTCTTTGAAAGACGACGATGCAGCAGAAAACCGAGATACATCCCCCGAAAGTCTCAAACACCTTGACACCTGGTCAACAGCGCGCCTGTCCTTCTATTTCTGCATAGCATGGTTTCTTGCCAACTATTTCGCCTTATCATGTCTTCAATACACCACGGTCGCCTCGACCACCATCCTGACATCTACCTCTAGCGTCTGGACCCTCCTCATAGGCGCCATCACCCGAACCGAGAAATTCACCTGGCGCAAACTCCTCGGCGTCGTCGCCAGTCTCGCAGGCGTCTTCCTAATATCCCAAGTCGACATCTCCTCCTCCTCCTCCACCTCCCCCAACCCAACCGCTCCCCCAAACAGGCAACGCGACGGTCTCGGTGAATCCTTCCCGGACAAAACCCCCGCCGAGCTCGCCTTCGGCGACGCCATGGCCGCCTTCTCCGCCCTCATCTACGGCGTCTACACCATAATCCTGAAACGGACCACCAATTCCGCCGCCAAAGCAGGCAAATCACTCAACATGCCCCTCTTCTTCGGTCTGGTCGGCCTCATCAACGCCGTCCTCCTCCTCCCACTCTTTCCCATCCTCTCGGTCTTGAAAGTCGAAACATTTCAACTCCCACCTACCAGACGCGTCTGGACCATCCTCCTCGTGAACAGCGCCTCAAGCCTCCTGAGCGATATATGCTGGGCGTACGCGATGGTGCTGACGAGTCCGCTCGTTGTGACGGTGGGGCTGAGCTTGACGATCCCGCTATCCCTGGTGGGCGAGTTGATCGTGCAGGGCCGATCGGAGAGCTTTGTCTATTGGATCGGGGCGCTCATCGTGGTGGGGTCGTTTGTGTTTGTGGATAGGGAAGAGGTCAAGGAGGGACATGACGACGATGATGATCATGTACCCGCTGCCCGGGAATTGGGGGATCATGCTGGATATACGAGCGTGGAGCAGAGCGAGAGGAGTTCGGCGGATTTAGCGCGATAGATATGTAGAGTCGGGTCTGTGTATAGATTGTTGAAATTTCATACCCATAATCTTTGCCATCGGACAAAAGCATGCGGTATTATTACTTGCATGTCTATCGAGGCTGGGATGTTACAGACGCAAATATGCATGCAGGAACGCCAATGACAGACTTCTTCTGGAGGCTCACCAAAATCGAGAAATGGCAGGGAACGGTCTTGCAGAAAGAGGGAACTGGGGCCTCTCCTCGGCATGCCACAATCTCAGCCTCCATCTCGATCAGCAAGCACACCCGTCCCTCTCGTTATCCAAACTAATATCAATCGGATCCTCAAACCCACCCCCATACTCCTCTTGCTCCTCCATCGCCAACGCATTCCTCGCCACCACCTCAAACGCCTGCTCCACATTCGTATTATCCTTGGCGCTCACCTCGAAATACGGTATCCCGCCCCTACTCTGGCAGTAGGTCATGGCGCGCTTGGTGCTGATGGCCCTCTTGTCGTCGCCAACGTCGACTTTGTTCCCCAGGACGACGAAGGGGAAGGATTCTGGATCGCGAGGGGATGCTTGGATGAGGAATTCGTCGCGCCAGGAGTCGAGGGTCTCGAAGGATTTGGGCGTGTTGACGTCGTAGACTAGGACGCAGCAGTCGGCGCCGCGGTAGAAGGCGACGCCCAGGGATTGGAAGCGTTCTTGGCCGGCTGTGTCCCAGAGCTGTCGAAGGTAGAAGTTAGCAGGTGGAGCTGGGCTAATGCAGGAGGCTGTAAGGCGTAGGTGTCTGAGAGGGAGGGTAGCATACCTGCATTGTCACTATTCGGTCGTCTACTGTGACCTCTTTGGTGAGGAAGTCGGCCCCAATTGTTGCTTTGTAGCTTGTGCTGAACTTTTTGTTGACCTGCGGTACGTCATGTAAGCTTATTGTACCACGGACGCTGTGTGCAATTGATGGGTAGTGATTCGTCTGGACGATCGCAGGCATACAAATTGGTTCATTAGACTTGTTTTGCCTACGCCGCTGTCGCCCAAAATGATAACCTACGTCGGAGGTTGTCAGCATTGCGCAAATGTATCTGACGAAAGCTGAAGGCTTACTTTCAAAAGAACCTTCTTTCTCGACGACATGCTGGCAGGACGGGTGTGCTATTGCCCACTCTGCGAGACTTCCAGTTGGGGAGAGCTTGATGAAAGCGACTGGAGGTTGGTGCGCAGCGTAGATAGCGACAGATGTAGATTCACCGCCTCTCCGGGATCAAAGACGATGACGAGATTCAAGTTGGGGGCACAAGGAGATGGATATGTTGCCTTGGTTGTTTGTTCGTCAATAGTAATGCTCAGCTCTGTTGTTGATCAAGGCATGAGCAGTGCATCTGGTGACGGAAAGTGCCAAGTCAAACCGCTGCAGGCACAGGCAGTTCCATGTGAGCTAATAGTTTGATCTGGCAAACCACGGTCACCTCGTTCGGCATGATAGCAGAACCACGACATTCAGGATAATACGTCGTGTTTGAAAGCGGAAAACATGTTCTTCTAGACTAGCGGAACCATGAGGCGCCCGTTAATACAGCGAGACGACGGTGTGCCTCGTGCGGACTGACACAACGAGAACAAAGATGGCAAGCTGGAAGGACCAATACCTGGCCGCCTTAGAGGCCCGCGATGAAATTGAAAAGGCCAATCTGGAGTTTTACGAAGCTTGTAATACAGTCCAATTTTCCTTACAGTATACAGACTAACACATTCCTACGAGACACTCGTATGGCAGATCGAAGCGCAGAGCTTGCGACGACCCCGTCGTCTTCTCCGGCGCCCGTCGAAATGACGTCGGTACCACCTCCTATCGTTGGCCGTAGAGGGACAAGCGCGACTGTTAATCCTCCTTCTGCCTATCTCGAATCGCCTGCACAATTTCGGGTTGAGCTTGGTAAGGCGCAACAGGAACGAGCCGAGCTACAGACTCGACTGGACCGCACTACGAGAGAGCTTGGGAAGCTCAAGTCGAGATCAAAGGGCGATAACAAACGCATCACCCAGTTGACTTCTGAGCTCGGCCAGCTTTCTGTTCGTGTTCGAGACCGTGACGAGGAATCGCGAGGAAAGGCGAAATTTTTGGACGATGTGCAGGACGAGGTGGTGACCTTGAACCTGCAGCTGAACATGGCAGAGGATGAGGTGAAAAAGCTAAGGAAGGAGAATCAGGAGTTGGTTGATCGATGGATGAAACGCAAAGGCCAAGAGGCGGATAGAATGAACGAGGACTCCAGGTTCTGAGGTGATCATATTCGTAAGGTGCAGTAGCTCGTGCGCCAGGAAGTCCTCGTCAAGACAACGTTGGCTGATCTTACTTACACCCGCACGACATGAAAGACATGTTGCTGATATCGTTTGAGGTACATGATCAGTATGAAGCCGCAAATTTGGAGGAGTAACAACGCTAAGCAACAGGAGCCAACGGAGTTGAAAGAATAGTCGTCAAAGTCGTATGGTGTGAGGAGGCATCCTGGCAGCCGAGAGAAGATCCGGAGCGACCAATAGTCACTGGCAGGCCGTCTGATTGGAAGTGGGAGACAGCAGCGACATCCTTTGCATCATTCATACCGAATACAGGCGACCAAGACATAATAATGCCTTCCAACATGATTTCGCGCCCACGATTCAATTCGTGATATTTCTGATCCAAGCTGTTTTCATGACGAGTTGTCTGTTGATCCGGATGTAATCTTTGCACCTTCCGCTTCTCTGAGTAGCAGCTCTGCTTCCACTCTATCGCATCTTTCAGCCATGTCATCCACTGGGGATGTCAGTAGATGATCGAAGAAGCTAGATTCCGACGGAGGGACAAACACTTGGTCAAAATTTCGTCATTCATGACCTTGAACTTCTTTTCCACATCGGCCAAAAACTCGTCGATAGCTTCCGAAAGCTGGGTCGCGGCATTGGTGCTGCCACCAGGAGAGGTGTTTGGTGCTGTACCTCCTGATGCGAGCTCCGAGGACGGCACAGTCTGAAAGAAAGTTCCAACAGGCATCAGTATGGTATTTCGTGTAGAAGGAGAATACCATAGATTTGTTTGAATGGATGAGAAGAACAAGCTCACATTGACATCTCCAGCAGACATAATGTCAATGTTGTTGGTTTACAAAGTCGGGCATGTGTTCCTGCAGCTATCAACGAAGGCGAGCAGCGAGGAGCAATGTTCAAATAGCTATCTTCAAACACGCAGGCAAGTCGGAAAGAGACTACACGTCCGGTAACGGCACCAACACTAAACCAGTGTGATGCCTGGGAAAGATCAGGCGTTGAGTAGGGCTGAAAGTAAGCGATGACAGCCGCCATCCGCAGCGGGAGCGCTTAAATTATCCGCGGGTCCAAAATTTATTCTCGTATGCAATATCCAGCTTAGGAGCGTAAATTGGACTTACTATAACTCACAGCCACCAATACTGCTGCCATTTCTGCATAAAATCTTCATGATCCTGACGTGGTAAATCCGAGAGTTGTTCATTTATACTAAAGATGGCAAAGAAGAGCAAACTCCTGGCAGCACTTGATGCGCACAAGGGCAGGGACTACGAAGCGGAGAAGAGGGCTAAGAAGGTCAAAGCAGCAGAGAAACGGAAACGAGAAAGAACACAACCTACCAACGAGGACAGCGAAGCTGGCATTGACGGCGGAATCAGTCTCTCTTCTACTCAAGACGAGCAACCACCTTCAAAAGCAGAGGACAATGCCAAACAGACGGAAGATGACTTTGAAGACTTCTCGGATGATGAAGGAGAAGACGATGACGCAGATCTGGAGGAAATTGGAGCCCCCTCAGCCTCAGAAGCCGACGCCGACTCCGATGTTCCCCTTTCCGAGTTATCAGAAGAAGATCGCGCAGATACAATTCCACATCAACGACTCACAATCAATAATACCGCTGCGCTCCACACCTCCACGAAACGCGTCGCGGTTACACGTCCCAAAATGAAATTCTCAGCTCACAATTCCCTCGTTCTGACATCACTTCCCCCAGCCTCTACTTCAATACCCGACCCTAACGATGACCTTACACGAGAATTGGAATTCTACCGCATCTGTCGTAGCGCAGCGACGGATGCAAGGAGCTTATTGAAGAAAGAAAAGATTCCTTTCACGAGACCTAGCGACTACTTTGCGGAGATGGTGAAGAGTGACGAGCACATGGGAAAAGTGAAGAAGAAGATGTATGATGAAGCGGCCAACAAGAACGCCGCTGCGGAAGCGAGGAGAGTCAGAGATGCGAAGAAATTCGGGAAGGCCGTACAGATAGCGAAAGAGCAGGAGAGGGCAAAGGAGAAGCGGCAAACGTTGGAGAAGATCAGTAGTCTGAAGAGGAGTACGATCTACCACCTCGGAAAGTACACTATTGACAGCTGACATGAATCCACAGAACGAAAAGGCCAAGACACAGGCGCCGTCACTGAAGGCGACGATATCTTCGAGAACATCACAATCGAAGAATCAAGCGGGAAGCCCGATCGCCGGAATGGGCCTGGTCAAGGAGGAGAAGGCAGCAAGTTCAAGCGCCAGAAACGAGACCAGAAGTTCGGGTATGGCGGGAAGAAGCGCTTCGCAAAGAGTGGCGATGCAGCAAGCACCGCTGATATGCGGGATTTCTCCACCAAGAAAATGAAGGGTGGTGGAGCGGGCGGAAAGAAGAGATTAGGCAAGAGTCGAAGAGCGGCTGCAAGATAGAAGTTCTCTTAAACGAAGCAAGCTTCAAGAACCCTCCCTCCCTCCCTCAAAAATCGCGTCCCTGCTACCTGGGCTTCAAAGGATATTTCTGGGCATAGTTGAAAAGGGAGGCCAAACCGGCTCCGGTCAAGCGCGGCGGCCCGGCCGGCCGCCGCTCCAAGAGGCTGATTTCGCTGGTCACTCTGTCTATATATTCGTCCCATCCCATGTCTTCGGCTGCCGCGTCCAAATGAATGCTGGGTCGACGGGCGGTGTCACCTCCAGCACGCCGCTTTGTCTTCGGTGACACCTAGCTCCTGGCTACCCCCCACCCCGGCCAGCGTTCCTAGCGTACCCGGTTTCAGCTCGACAGGTCCCATACTGCATTATTGGACCACGATACTCGCCGTATCCGAGCTCATGACATGTCGATGGAGTCACCAGCTCCTCTGACGCAGCTGAGCCAGGCAGCAGCCCCCGGAGCTGCGGCGTTAACAGATTTGAGCGGGCCTTGCGAGATGCATATATCATCCGTGATTTATATTTCTCACATTGTTTGTACCTGCTTTTGAAACCCTCATCTCATTTGCACGATGCCGAAGTCGACAATTAAACCCTTCTGAATCGCTCTTCACTCCATCAAGTTCCGTCTTATCGCCGGCTACGTCACCCTGGCCCGCCGAGCTTTGTGTGCTAATCATCTCTCTATCGAACAATTCGACCATTTACGGCAATCCCCGTTCGGTCCACGCTATTGTAACGGGCTGTGGCTGTCAACCGCCAGCACTGTACGCCGACCAAGGCAAGATGGTGGAGGCGGAGATGATGAATCTGCAGAATGCAATGAGAGCAGATCATCCGAGGACGCTCGCAATCGCTCGCAATTTCAACGCATAACGAATCTCGTCTTAATGCGAATGAACACAAGCGAGAGATCAGAACAGAAGAGCATTTATTCTTGATTATCTCATAAAGAGATACATTTCAGAAAGCCAGGCCCCCGAGAAAGACAGAGAGCGTCATATCTAGAATAGATTTATCTTTGATTGCAGTGCAAACCTACGGATGACCCCGTCGTGTGAGCCCAATTTGGCCGGGCTGGTCAGGAGCCAGACATGGATCCCGGAAGAATGACTAGGTTGGGCGAGCGGACAGAGATGAGTGAGGTTGATTGAGGGTGAGCGAGGGTGAGACAGCCACCCTGCCTTGATGACAGCAGACCTGGCTCGCCCGAGGCGGATGGTGAGGGCGGCGAGGGCTTTTATGGCGCCCAAAGCGGCAGGCGATCTGATGTACTTGCATCACCTTTGGGAGGGGGGAGGGGTTACAGGAGGGGATACGAGGGGAGCTGGCTTCTCTGTCCGTTTGGTTCAAGTCGGTTCAGCGAAAGCAATACCGCCTCCTTTAGCCTAGTCGGTGGAGCAATGAAGGGGAGCGGCCCAGCGAAACTTGTTAAATCGAAGGCTCTTTGATCTTTCTCTTGTTTGCTAAAAAAGCCAAGGTCGCGCTTACTTTCAATGCTTTACGACAAATACCACAGGCGATCTGGAATGAACCTCAGTCGGCTGTTTGTCCTAGTTGTGGTTGAGCACCCGCAGCAACTCATCCAAGACCTTGCTCGTCGTGGAACCCGATACTCATGGAGACTCTGAGACTGACCAACTTGCTTCTCTTGCATGCTATACTTCGGACGAAGCGTCATCAGGTGTTCGCATCTGTCTCCTTTGTCTCTTCATCGCGATCCAGAGAAGCTCGATTATCTTGTCGGAAGCCTCGCTTTTGTGCTTATTGCGCGCGGCTTCGCCCAGATCGTTCACCCTTTCAGCTTCTGTTGATTCGAACCGTCTGCGACGGCCATATCTATGAATTCCATTCTCCAAGAGGAAGCGGACGGCTCTTCTTCAAGCCTTCGGGCGATACACGGCTATCTCCGTCTTCCGTCACGTTTGAAAGATACATTGGCATCGGCATCGCAAAAGGCGATCGCTCGCGGTGTCGCTCCATGATCACGTCTGATCGAGGGGTGGGATATGCACAGTGGCTTGCTTTTGCAGATAGCCTTGGTAAGGCATTGATTCAACTTGATGGAGCCTCTACCCATGGATGGGCTTGCAATCGGACGAGTTAGACAGTGTACTTTGAAGAAGGCCTCCTCGGTCCTTAGGTAGCTCCGTAGCGCAAGAACCCTCATCCTAACCATATCATTTCTTCCGCTTCCGTTTCTCCCGTAACGAGGTCCCACACCCACATGCGCAACACCCGCACTTGCAACACGTTCCCTCACACACAGAAAGATGGTCGATTGGCACATCTTGAAGGCCAACCACGCCATATTCAATATGGGATTGATATATGACAATTTCATAACCGGGCAATGCACATGAATAGTTTCGGGTCTTATTTAGCCATCCTCTTCATCTCATCAAGGGTCTCTCGGGCTGTTTAGCAGATTCACGCATCGACCGCCAGAACGGTTGACATTTAATCTTACCGCTAAGGTTGTGTACTTCTGAGTACTCCGTACAGGCTTCTAAATTTGCCCCTACAAGTTACCCCGGAACTCTGATCGGCCACTAAATGTCCTTCCGCAGCCCGGCACAGCCCGTTGCCGTAGTCAAAATTAAATGCCAACCATTGTGGCGATCGATGGGATGGCCCGCTTGAACCTATTCTGCATCCTCTTCTGCCTTCCGGGCTTGCCTTGCTTGCTGTTTCCGTAGCATCGCAGTCTTGTGGGCAAGGATCTCGGCATCTTCCTTCTCCTGAGCTAGGAGGACTCGTAGGCAAATTGTCGAATAGGTTTGATGTTGACAGGTAAACCCCAGAGGTGGTACTGTATCCCTCATTTCACGACTGTTTCTACTTCTACTGTGGTCAGTAGTTGCTGAGATGCAGCATTTCCGAAAAGGATTCTGCCATATTACTTGAGAAGACCTATGATTGTAGATGTAGTACCTATCTTTTAGATCTTTGCGGCTCTGCAGGCGCTGAGAGTCGAATCTTGCTGGCAAGTCTGAACGGCCAACTCAATGCGCTCACGTTTTGGCAAGTTAGCGTAATCCGTAAGCATGATTGGTGTGAGCAGAAAGGCCTCATCGAGATGATCAATTTGGTTATGATAAGTAATGTATAGCTAAAGTGGCGGTGTGGTAGTCACCGATGGATCGATACTGAGGTACTATCTTCGGATTGCTTTTACTTACTGAAGACATCAGGCAGAGAAAAATTTCCACGGATCATGCTCTAAACGTGCGGCTGAGGGCGTTCATATGACGAAGGCGCCCGTGGTTGCCTTTTGGCAATTGTCCTCGTACGCTTGTTTCTTGCTCTCAAAACATTTCCACCATACAGTTCACTTCCTCATCTTCTCTACTCTCTGTACCACGCTTCGTGATATAGTAGTCAGGACACGTTTTTTTATCCTGTCTGGAAAATGGGGAGCATCAAGAGATTCTCCGTTGTCTCCGTTCGAAGCCAACGGCGAGCTACGAGCCGACGCAAATGTAGGTGAACGCATAACTGTGACTCGAGCCCCTTTGTAGCACTTCTCCGTGGCGCTTGATCCTATGATGATTACCATCCACTGACTTGAGGTAGGCTCAAATCCAACAGCGATACCGGTCTGTAAAGTCGACTCATCTATCCTATCCATTTTTAAGTCTTTACCGAGCTCGTCTAGCAAAGAGGAGATACCGACACGGCGCACAATGACCAGTTTGCTGGACTTCAGATGGTATCTCGAATGGCTCGCGCAACAGGTCCGAAACCTTCCCGACAGCCTCATGGAATTGATTAAAGATCATGACAATTTGGCTTCCACCGAATTCGGTACCGACACCTTCTTGTATCGTACCTTCGAATCTGTTAACCGATTCGTACGGGAGTCACCTAGCCCAAGTATCGACGAGATCATTCAGCATCTTCAAGAAGAGCTCATCTTTGATCCGGTGGACGATGGGACCACTTCACACCCTGCGCAACGCCTTTTGGTCTTTGCTGTTCTCGGATGGCAGACCATGCTTTACCTTCCGTCCTTCAATACTTGTCCACTCAGTCAGCTGGAGATCGATCAACCCGCTGGTCAGCCTAATTCTCGGCTCGTCTACGATACCTTCAGAATATCGGCGGACCTCGCAGATCGTCCAATGGCAATACTGCTCAAAGGATATGGCAACCTCTTACCTGCTCGATGTAAAGGACTTACAAAGGTCGCCAGCGAGACAAGCCATGTAGTTTCGTCATGGAATCCTATCAAAGCGGTCGAAATGAATGCATACTTCCTCGTTTCGTTTCTCAACATCAGCATCAGATGGGTGGATACTCTTGCGCTTCACCTGGACTACGACAAATCCTCAAGAACATTGTCGCTGTTCAAGTACCCATCAGTCTGCGCTGCAACGCTTGAGACGACTGGGGCGCTCTATGCATTCGCGAGTCCAGACTCGTCAGATCTGGACCCTCGAGCGGACTTCGATACAATCACCGAAATCCTGCAAGAAACTCTGCTTTCATATCGTCTGTTATTTGGGCAGGAGCAAGCGTCACGTAAATACTTCAAACAGCTCGCAGACTCCGACTCCAGTCTCCTCGAAAATCCGGACCAATTTCTTTTTCAACTATGCGCAACAAAGCTCGTTACCCACCCATCGGTGCCTCAAGATCGATTCACATACTTTGCTCATCGTGACTTTCCTGTCTTGGGAGAGCGAATTGAACTACTCGAGAAAGAGCTCAGAGGGACGAAGCCAAAGGATTGGAAGGGCTTGGTCCGGGACAATCGAGACACTACGCAATATTGGACGTTCTGGCTCGTCGCCATCTTTGGCGTGAGCAGTCTACTTCTCAGCCTAGCCCAGGTGATCATTGGAGGACTCTCTCTTGCTAAACTATGAAATGCCGACCCGGGCAATCACGTGATGCGCTCACAATCTAAGGCACTGGCTTGCGTCTTGTAGTAGAAGTGTCAAGAAGCAGTTCAATGCTGTGTTTGAGAAGGTTGACTTGCAAAGGCAACCGATCCGTCCCGGGAGAGGCTTATGTAGCCTCAAGTACCTGTAATCATTTGTAGAGGAGCTGTTACGTGGGCTTGGCATTAGGCCTCGTATAGTAGATCGCTTTCGTCACATTGACAACACTCCCTAATCAATCACGTTACCCCCGTCCAGTGTCTACAGTGTGTTTATTCCCGAGGCTCTGAACAGCTCTAAATGCCGGAGCCGACGCCCAGAAAGTAGGTACGTTCTAGGCATGGGGCACTTGCTTCACTTGTTCGTCCCCGCAGTTGAGTTCTGCATCCCAGAAGATGCACTCGAGCGTTACCAATCGCGGGGCCAAGCTCGCCTGTTGGACCGCATTGCTGTTGATGGCGGCCATGTATATATTGTCTTTCAGGCCGCATCGCTCTTTCGGTCTCCGCAAGCTCACCCCTGCACCCTTGTCTACTGCCAGCTTTGTTCGAGTCTCACAAACGTCAAGCCCATTTGCAACAAGTGAGCGCTACAGCTCTACCGATCCAGTCTCAGAGCCTTCAGCGAAGATGTCAAGCATTATCCACGTCGTACTATTCCAGTTCAAGCCCGAGGTCTCGCCTGAGACCATACTCGATGTACAACAGCCGTTTCATTGTCCTTCAATCTATGCAGGGCACCTCTCTGACCCAAAATGTCACAGGTTTGCAAGCAGATGCTCTCGCTCAGGGATAGGTGCACGTCAGCCACGACTAACAAGCCATACGTCAAATCAATCGTGGGTGGTTTGGACAACAGTCCCGAGGGCAATCAGGTACGAAAACACCACCGCTCTGAGCATAGTGCTGAACTCGCCATGCTGATAGACTACCCCATCCGTAGGCCGACACAACACACGGCTTCGTTGTCGAATTCGAGAATGCGGAAGACCGTGACTATTACATACTCAAGGATCCAACCCATGTAGCATTCACGAAGATTGCGGGTGAAGTCCTCACAAAGGCAATTGTTGTGGACTTCAATCCAGGCTCTTTCGGGACTGCAAAAATTTAAATTTTGTGATGAGCAGCCGTTACGTGCTGGGGGAGACACAGTCTGATCCTGGCCGGCTTGCACCTGGTTCGTGCGTATGCCTTTCAAATGACAATTCGCAACCAAGGGCAGACAGCTGAGAATACCGTCCTGGTGGTCTGTGATAAGATTAAACATCCCAGAAATATTCTCATAAATAGCAATTCGAAACATACTGCCCTTCTCAGCGACGATTCAAGATAATCTACTCCGTACAACAGGCCGCTTCTACAGATAAGATGAAGGTTCACCACCAATCCGATGCACCGTACAGGAACCTGGAGCTCCACTTTCTGTTTGTGCCGCCCCGAGAATTGGCTCCGCCAGTTAAGCAAGTCCCCCCTCAATCGCATTCTTTCATCCCTGTACTATGCAAAATCTTTCGTGCAGCAACACGAAATAAAACAAGGAATTCAATTGGACGTTCGTCCGGCTGCGCCTGCTATATTTTCCGAGCCCTGTATACTGGGTGGGTGATGCCACTAGATCTAGTTCGTGCGCACCTGGAGACTCCGGCTGTCCTCTGCCACGGACACTCGTGGCAAGTCTGCGCAGGCATGTAAACGGTCAACCTTTGCTGTCAAAGATTGCTGTCAATCAATACGGAGGCACGGGCTGATTCGCTGTACGAGATTCATATCGGGATTCTCTAATGGCTGAAGCATATTAGCAGCTGCAAGCTTCAATACAAAGACAAAGATCTCTTTTACGTGCCTGCAGTCGAGGGCACGCCGAAGAAGGAAATCGTGATTTGCACCTCATTTCAGTATCATCCACCATTTCTTAGGCATGGATAACCATTCAGGCGATGTGGCTGCACCAGATCATCCATCAGATGCAGCCATTTCTGATCCCCAGCCACGCTCTACAGCAGAAAGTACGAAGCAACGACCAGACTCTCCATTCTCGTCCAAGGAGGAGAGTCTCATCTGGCAGAATGCTATCCAGAGGTACTACGACGAGCTCATAAGGGGAGGATTCAAAGGTCCAGCCATCGACAAGGACCTCTGGAACGTCAAAGGCCCGATGGATCTACTCGAAGAAGTCAAAAATCTTGAGCCGCCGGACTCTCGTGCTTCCAGGGCATGGCTAGGCTCTCTTCGCCGTTTGGAGCCTATATTACTTGGTCTCAATGACTTCGCTTCTGTTACTGCCTGGGCTCTTGGGATGAATGGAAAGGTAGCGGCAGTAGTTTGGGGATCGATCAGACTGATTCTGAATGTGAGTAAGGCATCATCTCGCCTGAACAATTTGACTGAGCCGTGTCGAGCTTGCGCGACCTGTTTTACCAGATATCCTTGCAATGCTCGAAGAATTGCAGCACACACTCCCTCGCTACAAGCGATTTGAGGACGAGCTACCAATGACGAAAACGCTCCAGGATGCACTGTGCGACATGTATACGGAGATCATCATCTTTTGCGCACGAATGATCACCTTCTTCCGCAATAATCCCAACATTGGACAAAGTCGGAGTGCTTGGTCTCAATTCAATAGTGACTTCCATGTCACGATAGAAAATTTGCGAAACTATTCTCGAAGAATCGATGAAGAGGGTGATGTGATCCGTATGACTAGAGACGCTCAATCGGCAGAGACTTTGCAAGTCATCCAGAAGCTGAATGACGTGAGTTTAGGCGATAAGAAGAAACTGCCTTGTCAGATGGTCCCCTTCGGTCTAAATCCTCGCTTCTTTAGCAGGTCTGAAGAGGTCAAACGGGTCAGAGAGACGCTTGATCCGCGAGAAGATGAGGAGAAGCTCCGCGTTATAGCTATATATGGCTTGGGCGGAGTCGGCAAGACTCAGCTTGCACTTCACTATGCCAACACGTCGTTCTCGCTCTATGACGTTATTGCATGGATACCCTCCGAGACTCAAATCAAGATGACGCAGGCAATGTCCGTCCTTGCACAAAAGCTTGGTTTGCCGAAAGCAGGTGAGAATGAGGATGACTCTCAGGCAAGTCTCAAAGTCAGAGACTGGCTTAATTCCTCTGGCCATACCTTCCTCCTCATCTTCGACAATGTTAACAGGATCGATATTCTTCTTCAAGTGTGGCCTGCAAGTACCAAAGGATCACTTCTGATCACGACGAGGTCTCCTGCGGTGGCAGCCAAGCGATCCAACGATATCATGCACCTTGAACCATTCGCAGCACACCTGGGCCCTGAGGCTCTGTATGCACTAACGGGCTTCGAAGGTGCCAACGAAGAGGACAAAGCTGCCGCGGAAGAGCTATGTCGCCTTCTCGGCGGGCTCCCACTGGCTCTCGTTCAGGTCAGCGATTTCATCCGTGATCGGGCTAGCTCTTACACGGAATTTGTCGCAATGTATCAAAAATCTTCGGCCAAGATCTTAACAAGGGGCGAGGTTCCCTTGGAGTATAACCACACGCTAAGCACTGTCTGGGAATTATCTCTGCATAATTTGCCCAAGGGTGCAAGCACATTGCAGAAGCTGATAGCATTCTTTGACCCTGACACCATAGAGGAGCGTTTCTTAACAAACGCTAATGCAGGCCTTTATGATGAGAAAGTGGAATTTTTGACCGACGAATTCGAGTAGGGACTTCCTTTGATCTCGAAGTATCTGCTAACCTCTCACTAGTTTTGGCGAAGCTGTCACCGGACTTGTCCGATCGTCTTTGATCAAACATCTATCTAACTCGAGAAGTCAGGGACAGAAGACCATCTCAGTCCACCGTCTCGTGCAATCTGCTGTCTTCGCTCGCTTGTCGAAGAAGGAAGTCACATTATTCCATGAATGTGCAATTGCCCTTCTCTCAAATGCTTTCCCGAATACCTGGAACCTGACTGGACCAAGGCAAGGCCACAGCTGGGAAGCATGGGAAACATGTAGTAAGGTCCTGCCGCATGTCAGCTGGTTGATTGGCCTCTCCAAAAAGCACAAGATCAAACCGTTTGATCCTTGGCCATTTGCAGAGCTAATCTTCCGCACTGGGACGTGGGTGGTGAACATCCCGAAGTCCCTGAAGGCGCTGACACTGGTTCAGTTATCTCTGGGAGCGCGAGCAGCCCTCTATGTCCCAGTCTTTCTTTGATTACGGTCTCTCTCTCGGTGTTGACCGCACTAGCCTGGCTTGCAATAAAGCTGTCCGACTCCTGGGTCACAACGCACTCGATATGGCACAGCCGACCCGTGCATTGCAGGCGTACACCGAATGTCTAGAATCCCGTCGTAAGATCGTGGATTCTTCTGATCCGACAATCGCCAATGTACTCGACTCAGTTGCTTGTGCGCAGGTCGAGCTTAACAACATGCCCAAAGCTTTCGAGGCCTTGGAAGAGGCATCGCAGATCCATCACCAGAATGATCCTCAACGAATGGGTCGGACATGGTTCATCTACTCCATGGCGCATCTAAGGGCAGGCGACCCAGACAAATCACTGGAGGCACTCAACAAATGCTGGGAGCTTCAGGGTCTTACTCAGGATGAGGTTGAGAAGTCCCGATACCCCAAGCACAGTGGTGATCTCGTGCTGTTGTCACGTATTGAGGCGGCAAAGGGTAATAAAGAGCTCTCCCTACAATTGGTATCGAAAACCATCTCGATTCGCAAAGATATCCTTGGCAACAAGGGACCCAGGGTAGCTGACTCGATGTACATCGTGTCGAGAATGTTGAGGGACCAAGGCAGAGATGCGGTGGCAGCCAAAATGCTCAGAGAAATTGTCGACATGGGTCGAGGAATGTTAGAGATGAGGCCACAGGTTGCACGGGCGTTGTGGATGCTCGGGAGGATCGAGGATGGATTTGGTAACGTGGAAGAGGCGGAGAAGTTGAAGGCCGATGTGAAGCAGGTCAGGAACGACATCGAAGGAAGAGAAGGCGATGACGAAGACTCTGACGCTGGTTTTGCCAGTATAGTCACATGGTTGCTAATCTGAAGTCATTCAGATGGGATAGAGGTAGAGGAAAGCAAATATTTGCATGTCACGAAAAAGCCGGAAGCCCTCGCAGGGCCTTCGCGAACCCTGGCTGGAAAAGCAAATAAGCTGATTGAGAGGGTGAGCCGTATGTAAGTCTCACCAACAAGGTATGCAAGCTCGCGTTAACTTCACAGCGGAGGTCACCCAGGGCTGGAGAAAACTGCTATCACAGCGCGGATTGACACGACCACGTCTAAGGCGGCGAATCGTCTTGGTGAAATGTGGAAAGGGACTTTCCACACACTTCGTAGAGGTTGGTGGCAATCCCCCCTTCACTTCCCTCTTGTCCTACCTCGTCTCCTGCAGAGCAATCCAATCTACTCTACAAACTCAGCTTATTACACCCTCTCTTTTCTCCCCTTCTTTCCCGCCTCCTTGATCCTTCATTCCCCACAGCAGCGCACCACGCCTCACCGCCTTCAATCCCAAGGCTTGTCTGCCATGCGCCATCGCCTCGCCCTATCAAACCACTCCACTCCACTCCACTCCTTTCCTTCAACTCAGCGCCAGCCAGCGGCAACACACCAGTCCAGCACGTCTACTCGAAACAAATCGCGGAATCTTGCTCATCAAACCCGCGGACTGCCCCGAACAGCCAGGTGAACAGGTAAATCGCTATATCCTTTGCTTTTTTTTGTTCGGTCTTTGATGTCTCCCAGAAAGCGGTTCTGAGACGAAAACGTGCATACGTGCTTGTGCTCAACCAAGGGTAGATGTGTACGGAGCCTAGCTGAGTATCGGTGAACAAAGTCAACCAGTTCACGTCTTCTCTTCTCTTCTCTTCTCTTCTCTTCTCTCGGCGCGCGTGAGCGATCCTCGTCATGATGAAGACCGGTTAGCAGGGGGAAGGTCCCGGGGGGTCCGGTCCTCGATCGAGCTCGAGGGCATATAGCAGCCTAGGTATGAGGATCGAAGGGTGTTTACAGGGAAGCATTTGCCGGCTAAACCTAAGGTATGTTTATAAAATTTAAAAAAAAGGGTTGCTGGAGCATGTGCGAGACAGTGATATTTGATGACGTGGAGAAAGATCAGAGGTGTTCGATAGCATGGGTAATACTTTAGTCCTCACAAGACAGGGCGCTATGCCGGAACCGACACGCTTGTTGGATGGATTCGAAATTAGAGGTTCGTCGCGGGAAGCGAAAGCGTTGTCTTGAACGTCGCTCGATTGGTCTATGATCTCAGTGTTTATTGCAAAATCCCCGGTCCACTCTAGACGGCCATTTACTGTCTATTTCAGTCGTTGCCTCCCATCATCATCCTATCTAACTTGTCCTATTACTCCAAGCTCTTTCTTCTCAAGTTCGACGAAGGACCGGTCAAGCCAGGATTTAGTTGGCTGACGAGAGCACTCATTTGAAAACCTCCAACGCCAGGGCTATGCAATTTTTATTTCCACTCATAGGTCTCGCAGCAAAGTGCGTCCGCGTGCGTCGGTCAGGGGTCATAAGTTAGCTATTTCCTCGCTCTCGCCTTCTAGTAGGATGTATTCTAGAATGTCGCTCAGGGATAAAAGACCTTCTAGGCGCTGGAATTCGTCGATTATCATTAATCTGTGCACGCGGGATTTGCGGATTGTTTCGAAGATTGTGTCCAGACCGTCTTCCATGGAGCAGGTGTAGATACCGGGGTAGTCCTGTAGAGTGTCAGCTAGAATCATCGACTGTGGTAAACGCGTCTTACGGCAGGTCTCTTGCGGAGCGCTTCGCCAACGGAGAGCTGAAGAGCTTCGTAGTCGCCGCCTTTGATCAAGGCGATCACATCGACAGCCTCGAATACGTTGAGAAGAATGTCTGCATCACGTCAGTGACGATTCTTTTGGCTTTTCCATTGAGAGCATTACTTTGCGAAGTTACAATTGGCACGCTCGATATGCTCCTTTCCACCATCTCATGTATGACATCTATGACTGATGTGTCTATTGATACTGTGCAGAGATTGTCGAAGGAGCCGAGATGCAAGGATCTGAGAGGTTTGCGCAGCTTCGTCGTATCGCCAACATTGACGGCCACGAACTTTAGAATTCGATATTGAGTGATGACGCTCGTCACCATTGTCCGGCCCGTTTGGCTGTCCAGAGAGATCAGAGGTATCCGACGAGCTCTCGATTTAAGCATTTTGCGACAGGCTTCGTAGAGAGGCTTCTCCGGGTCAATCGAGACAGTCTCGGGTGGTACAACACCGAGGACGCGTTCAACATCTGGACCGGCTTAGCATCAATTCGTTTTTCTAGGCCACGATTCGCACCTCGCAACTTGCTCAGCAAAAACTTGTCTATTTGCGCCAATGCGGCGGGATTCTGCCAGTAGTATTGAATGACATTCATGTAATCGGAAGTAGTGAGGAGGCCGGCGAAGGTCGACGAGCTGGAATCCCATAGTGGAGCAGAGACGATACCTGGAGACAGTGTGTCAGCTTAGGGTTCCATCAAGCTTCCTTGATCTAGGTTACCATTTTGGACGAGAATATTCAAGCTCTCTTTGACGGTCAAGGCGGTATCAAAGATGATAAGGCGAAAGCTGAGGGGGAGGACATCGTAGCTCGTGCGGACTTTGAGGAAGTTGCGGATTGCACTCTAGGTGAAAGCAAGAGATCGTCAGCTTGTGCCGATCATGATCCACTGCAGTGTGGTCACAGGCGCATGCCCGACCATCAGGCTTGCCGTGGGGATAGAAGACAAAGGAGATGCGCTGCTTACCAGTGCAAGCTTCTCGTCTTTGTCGATTTGCTTCTCTGCTCCCGAGGTCATGGATCGTTTCTGGGTTGGGGGTCGCAAGTAGCTTGAAGGTTGGACAAAACCGGTCTTGTGACCAGATGGGGGAGGGACCGCTGCGGGCAGGCTCATGCCTGGAGGGGCGGCCGACGAATCGGCCATCTTGGAAAACTGGTTGACGTGACGGAGACAGAGGAAGCAAATCGGGGTTGCTATTTTGGAGACGGGTTTGGATGCAACACGCAGGAGAGAATGCTACTGCAAGGGATATACGAGGACAGAGGCCGAGCCATCGAATCCGACCAGTAATCTGGATGAGGCCGTGATTCCAGATTCCAGATTCCTCATCTTTCTGACTGACACGTGAAAATGGCTGAGACTGGAATACAGTCGCTTTTGGGGTCTGTGTGGCGACGGGAGATCCAGACTGACACGCCCGCTTACTGCGCAGACTCCACCTGGTGGGACCGGGGCTCCATCTGCCTCGCCATATCTGATCATCTACACTCTCGGGCTGACCTCGTCCGCGGCGTGGAGCGACTGTCAAGATCCGACGAACCGACCTGGCCATTGGATATTCGGACTGCTCGCTGTGGCCACCCTTGACCCGACCCGTACCCTTTCGGACGCCGGCCCTGAAGACGATTCGACGCAGTAGGGACGGGACACCTCATCCATGGCCCGGTTCGGACAGGTGCAGGGTCGAGTTGGGCAGCGGCGCAGTCGTGCACGCATCGTTGGACTGAAGTCGATCCTGTCCGCTGCGCTTCCGCCGGCCTTCTGCTTCATCATTCATCCTGTTGCTGGTCAAGACGATGGGATCTCCAGATCGAAATGCTACAGCGTGTGATCTCGGAGCGCCAAGGCGAGCCTGTCTATACAACTTCTTGCGTCTATGCAGTCTATACCAGCTGATCCGTCGACGATGTTCCACCTGTCAACGGAAAGAGATAGGATAAGGCACGCTTCTATACCGCAAACCCAGCAAGAACTGGCAAATCATGCCCCGCGAACTATGACGCCTGTTCATCGGCCTGAGCATGCACTTGTAACAGGCTCTCTTCACTTCCTCCACGAAGATACTCCTCGCTTTCCCCAATGTGTCTGCCAGCCTCTTCCCATCGGGCACGATACGCTGCTCTCTTCGTCTCGGCCAGTGTAATCAGTGCCGGCCAGTAGACTGAATGGTCGTATGCAAAGTCGACCTCACCGCCATTTTGCTTGAAAAGCTGTGACGGAGGCACGTGCTGTACCATATCCTCGTTGAATTTCAGTTTTTCTCGTGTCAATGGGTCAATAAAGGGCGTAATCAGCTTAAAGAATCCCCACATCAGGAATGGTACTATATGGTTCAGCTTTCCGTTTGCATATTGCATCAATAAAGCCAGCGAAGCTTACCATTGGTAACGAGCGCTCTCCCTAGCCTCTCTGGATAGTGATTTTGCAAGATATACAAAGCCTGTCGACCCTGTCCCACACTGGCTCCCTGGCCAGACTTGGTCTCTGCGAAATTGATGAGAAGCGCCAAAGTCTCCTGTCCTGGCACCATCAGATCAATCACCCGCTCCAGCATGAACACCAGGTGTTGTATCTGCTTGTCGCTTCGCTGCGTGTTTTGCTTTGATGGAACAAGATACAGACATGGCCTGGCATTGATGTCATACCCACTGAGGACCTGCTTGCCTGTCTCGTTTTCCGTCGAGATGTAGCCAGGCGTAAGCTTCTCTACTCCGTATTCTCGCCTCCACACAAGCGTTCCCAACAATCTCGCTTCGGCATCTGCTGTGATCCATTTCGTGGCTCGTAGATAACGAAGTAAACATTCTCGGGTCAAGAACATGCGCTCACTGTCACTGATTGCGGACTTGGTAGCTCCCTTTGCCGAAGACTCTGGGATCTCTGCCCATGATGAGACTACCTGGAGAAGATCCTCATATTTTCTCTGTTGTTCCGCGGTCAACGGTGGTCTGGGGACTGGCAACGTGGAATCCAAGGGTCTCGCAAAGGGCTTCTTGACGGGACCATCGGCGGAGGAAAGCGGCAAGGACAAATCGTCTACTTCGGAAGGGTGTGATTCTGACACACCATTTGCTGTCTTATCCTTCTCTGAAATGTGCAAGTCATTCAATGTTTCTTGCATTGCAGAAGCATTCAGAGAGGCAGCAGATGCCATCGTCTTCTGAATTAACGACGATGCGCTGAATGAAGTGTCTCGCCCTCCGTCGCCTCAATGTCCCTCGGGTTCCGAAGAACCACAATATACTACCGTACCAGTAAGTCAGAATGGCAATTGCGATGCAGGAACAAAAAAAGGCTGAGTGTTCGTGATAAATGAGTGTACGCAAGGAAGAAGAAAATAGGCATATGCTGAGTAAGCCGCCAAGGAGGACGAACAGCAGTTCGCAAAGTCGCTTTTTGCGCTAAAGATTCGGACGCGTCAGGTCGCGTCTCTCTCCAAAACCACTTTAGTGATCCAGTGCACATTCGCAATTGCAGCGCAACGTCGTTTGCCAGAACGCAACGATGTCGGAAACTAAGGAGGAGCTTAATGGCTACTTCTGTGCATCTTCTGGCGATGGTCTACCGCCCGAAGTCCTTATCGAGCTGAAATCAATGCTGAGGCTGCACTCGATTTCAGCGCAGGAACTGTTCTACAAATGGGAATCGTACTGCTTGAAGATGGGCTCGGAAGAGACGAAACTCGACCTCGACACTGTGCGCATGTTCAAGAAGGATGTTCAAGATGGTCTAGAGAGGGAGACTAGAGGAAAGCATGCGAATCGCACGGAAAGACGGAACGGGGTGGCAGCAACTCCTCGAGGGGCTATTACCGGAGACGTGTTCGGGATGTATGAGTTGATGGAACGGGGTTGTGCTTCATCTGCTGACAAGGGTGGCCAGGCTCGACGAAATCACTCCGAATAAGCTGCCGCGGAGGACAGCAATCAATGGCAGCAGTGGGAAACGGAAAGGACATTTCGATACACCAGCAACCACAAAAGTGAGCAGACCGGAAAGCAACGGCACTCCTGGAACCTTCAAAGCCCCGAACAGAGGCGATCTTCAAGACGGGCTGAAGTATGCGGCATTACTGTCCTCTCATACTCGATGTTCGCTGATTTCCGCGCAGAGCTGTTCCTTTCTCGGAAAGACAAAATGCAGGACAGACCGTAGAGACACTGAACGACCATTTGCCGGTGGCCGAAGCACCAATTGCCCCCTTTGCCGAACCAAGAATCAAATTTGTTTCGAACACAGACACCAAAAAGTTTTCATACAAGCCCATGGCAATGCGCCTCTCAGAATCCTCCGAAATCCTTGATGAACGGATTGATGAGTTCGCGAGCATCGTTCAAAAGGCGCATAATCTCGAAGACGCCGCTTTCGGCAATGCAGCTTGCCAGAGCACAAGTGAGATTGTCGCAGTGGGCCGAATTGCAACTGACACGCCAGAGTCCAAGCTTGTGGCCGCATCACTCGTCCTTGAGACATCACGACGAATGGGAGCTGGAAGGCGTGTGCCATTGAGATTGAACTCGAGCCTTTCATTCCAAGTCTTTCCCGGCCAGATCGTTGCGCTTCGCGGTCAAAATGCCTCAGGCGACGATTTTGTCGTATCAGAGATCCTATCCATGCCATTCCTTCCCGATCCAAGATCTGCGCCAGCTGCAATAGAAGCAAGCAACGAACGACTTGGTCATACAGCTGAATCAACTGCTCTAAATGTCATCTTCGCCGCGGGTCCGTACTGCGCTGATGAAAATCTTGCGTTTGAGCCTCTTGATGCCCTGTGCTCGAGAGCAGCGGAGGACAGCGTCGATGCCCTGGTCCTGACTGGTCCATTCCTAGATGTGGAGCATCCTCTAATTGCCTCCGGCAACTTCCATCTGCCTGAAATCAAAGGTCTTGACCCCGAGGCAACGATCTCCACACTCTACCGCCACATGATCGCCGCTCCACTGCAACGACTTTGCAGTGCCAACCCCAACATCTCACTTGTTCTCATTCCTAGCGTCCGTGATGCTGTCAGCAAGCACGTATCCTGGCCACAGGAACAATTACCAAAGAAAGAACTGGGACTCCCGAAACAGGCCAGGATGATGACAAACCCATGCACCTTCTGGTTCAACGAGGTGGTTGTTGGAATATCATCTCAAGACGTTCTTGGGGAGCTCCGTAGAGAAGAGGTCACTGGTGGTCCCAAACAGCGGGACATGCTGACGCGACTGCCACGACATTTGATCGAGCAACGCCATTACTTCCCCTTGTTTCCACCTGTTGCCAGAGAGAATCTGCCCAAGACGGGTACTGCAACTGGACTGGCTACGGGAGCCTGCCTGGATGTGGGGTATCTGAAGTTAGGGGAGATGCTGAATGTTAGGCCTGACGTGTTGGTGACGCCAAGTGTGCTTCCTGCTTTCGCGAGGGTGAGTAACTCAATCCACTGATCTTAACTGTGCAGATTTTGCTGACTGATCTGTGCGCAGGTGGTTGAAGGGGTCACCGTCATCAATCCCGGAATGTTATCAAAGCGTAAGGGCGCTGGAACATACTCGCAGATGTCGCTGCAACCGCGAGTCTTGAGTGATGAAGAGAAGGTGCAGAAGAGCGTTCTGCACAAAGTATACGAACGAGCCAGGGTTGATGTAGTGAGGATATAATGCCCGGCGTTCGGCTATATCAATGGGTTTCCATCCCGTCGGCGTTTTCTTTTGCGTGGTTTTCACATCGTAAAGATAGCATCAAAGGGCGCCTGATGCGGTTGGGTATCTTATCAACTTAGACCGAACTCCGAACCACGTGTACACATCTCCATCAACGCATCATCATCAACCCACTCCTCTTCCCGTCCTTCCTATTTCTCCCGCCCCCAACAGCACCGCCCAACCTCTCCCCACCTCCGGTCTCCCCCGGCCCCCTCCTCACCAACTCCTCCAACCCAAAATCCCTCCAGGCCGGCTCCCTCGTCTGCCCCGCCGCACCCGCACCACCAACCCCTTCCTGCCCCTGTCCCAACGCCCTATTAATCCCAAACGCCGCATGCATATCCGGCACGACGTCATCCTCGTCCTCGGGGTTCACGGGGACGAGGTGAGGCGGGAGGTAGATCTCCTCGAAGGGGAGGAAGTGGCCGGGGAGTTGAACCATGCTGTCATTGTTGCCGCTGGGTTTTTGAGGGATGGTGGTGGAAGCGGAGGGATCGCTGGCGCTGGGGGTTTGGGTTGGATGGGAGGAGGAGGGTGGACGGCAGAAGTCTTCGAAGTGGTCGGCTAAGCGGGGGGAGTGCATATGGATGTAGGTTGCGGAGGAGTCTTTGGACTGGAGAGGATGCGATGTTAGCTACTTTGACGAGGGAAGCATACGGAGGCGATGGTAGGTACCATTTTGGCGACTTGTCGAGTGGTTGAAGTGCACTGATAGTAATATGCGAACGCGAGACCTAAAATCATCCGAGTCCTCTGTATCCGCAACTTGCTAAATTAGGCCTAGGTAGCTGTGGGGGGCTTAGCGTCGCGCACTTTCTTGGCACACATTCCGCAGATTGAAACTCGGAAATCAACCTCACAAATACTTTGAGTACAGGACTTACATCCCCATCGACCTCGAGACACCTCAGCAGTACGCCGTGAGTACCCTAGCATGCTGTTCTTCGATAGCGACAAGTCTGACGGTATTTCCAGATCTGCGCAGTCTTCTGAACCCGACTCATCGATTCATTAATCACAACTTCAAGATGTCTCACGAATCAGTCTGGTATTCGCGCCCGCGCTCCTATGGCAAAGGGTCTCGTGAATGGTATGCCGAAAATTGCTCTTCCTCTCGGACCACTTCTTCTCCGCACTCATGTCTCTTCAGAGTCTCGACATCTGGACGCTGCGAACGCTCGACATCTGCTAACTGGATTCTGTACGCCCAACAGCCGTGTCTGCACCCACAAAGCCGGTCTGATCCGAAAATACGGCCTCAATATCTGCAGACAGTGCTTCAGGGAGAAGAGCCAGGATATTGGGTTTATTAAGGTGGATCCCGAACACGGGCTACGAGCAATATAAAATACTAATGTTGTTGTAGCACCGGTAATCTGTGGAGGAGAGTGAGGGGGAAAGGCGATAGAGATTGAGGGTAGGGCACTACGACAGAAGTGGACGTCATGATGGATCCGTACTTGCAGGCAATTGACATGCCAGAAAGGTTGAGCTATCTGGGGCTAGAAATCGGCAGTCTTGCTGAGTAACACAGCCTTTAAGAGCTCTTACTTTAAATCAAGGCCGTTGAGGTGAAAGGGCTTTCATTTTCATCATCTCCCCAAGACCTTTCTTTGAGATACATCCGCCTTCCTGATACAGCGGATGAATACATTTACGACTGATGACAGCGCACATGTTCCTAATTGACTCTTTGAAAATGCAGTTCCCATCATTCAACCCCGATTCGACAATGCTCGCTCTTGCATAATTCCTTCTCGAATGCCGCAGACTTTTTTATGCTTCTCCGCCCCAGACTCCATTGACCGCACTGACAGCACTCGGCGGTATGCTCCCTAGCTCCGTGATAACCATATCCAGATACTCCGCCGGCGTGACATCGTACATCAGATTCAGCAGTTGCAGGTTAGGCTGCTCCGCCCATCCCTCCAACCCAACCTTTTTCCTCTTCGCAGGGTCATCCTCATCTTCTGCTTCTGTCTTCCCACCTTTCCCTTTCTTCGCAATGGCAGTAGCAGGCTCATTCTTGGACGGAGCCGGGGTGATGATTCCATCCCCTTCATGCTGGACCAACGCATCTGCTTCTCCAAGCTCGTTCCCGACAATACTATCGAGCACGACCCTACTCGAGAACTTCACACTCTCACACAGCACAATCACGGGCACGTTGCCCGCAGCGCCGAACCCTGAAACCATACCGCCTGAGTCTTTCGCCATCATAGCCACCATTGCCGTCCCAGCCCTCGAATACAACCTACCATTACCCATCATAGCCGAGGCACCCAAAAAGCACTTTGTCACCTTTTTGCTCAGACTCCCAAGGCCAGTCAGCAGACAATACTGCACTTGCAAACCCGCCCTCGCAAGACTTCTCGCTAGGTTCTTTCCCTCGAACAGCGGTCTCGAGTCCGCGACCACGACGCTGAAATCCTTTCCCTCGCGGTGAGCAGTCAGGAGACTCTTCTCAACGACGCTGCTCTTCGCGTAGACGAGGAGGACGTCGCCGTCTGCGATCTTCTTGCTCGCTTCCCTGGCGATCACCTCGTCTGCCAAGGTGACTTTCTCCCTGATGAAGAGATCTATGCTCTTGCAGAGGAAATCACGGGCATCTGGATCGGAGACTTTGGGATCGAGTTCTACAACTAGCTTTTTGAGCCAGCGGATGCTGTTTCCCTGGCTGGTCGAGAGCGGTCGAGAAGAGGATAGGTAGGAGATCTGATGGGAGAGGTGCGTTGTGAGATGTCGGGGCAGAGCGACGGCAGGGGGAGTAGTGTAAGATTGTATGACTTTCTTAAATGCTAGTAATGTGGCGACGCAGCGGGCATTACCGCCGCAGATAACGTAGTCTCGTAGTTGAATTCCCAGCGTAAGCACAGCTGGGTGGATTTCCCTCCCTACACCAGCGATCGTACTACGCCGGTCTTTGCTGTAGAGATGGCTGAACATGGCCACTTTTTTCTCTTGGGGTGGTTTCCTCTCGGCTTCGACCTCTTTGATCTGGTTTGCGGTTGGGACTGGAGGTCTGATTGGCAAGCTTTTACCTGAAGTAGATGCCGTCCTTTTGTGGTGTATGGCCATGTCTGTAATCTTGACTCCCTGGCCCGGTTGTGCTTTGCCAGTACTTGACGGCCTTCTTTGGCTGCTTGAAGACTTTTGCTGCTGCAGCTGATGAAGTTGTTGAGCTTTATCGGCCCCTTCAGCTTCTTGCGTAGCTTTCTGTGCTGCTCTTTTGGCTTGCTTCTCGGCTTTTTGCTTTAATTTAAGTTCCTTATTGCGGAGCTTTTTCTCTCCATCTCCTTCGTCTACCGCAGCTCCCGCAGCTGTGTCCGATGCATACTGGGCAGGATCGCTTGCTTGATTCTCCTTCGTCGGTTTTGATGGGTTTGAATGCTTGGTTTGTCCGTTCGTGAGCGGTTCGACAACGGGTTCATTTGAGTTTGATAACCTTGGTTGTGCGGGCATTTCGAAGGTCGTTGCAGTCGGATTTAGCGGTGAAGAAGCTGCGAGATCTGTAGGAGCCATTGTGGAGGCAGTGAGGCACCAAGAGACAAGGAGTGGTAATGTTTCTCAAGCACTACAATTCCACCAGGGAAGACTATCATGAGTCAGTTTTTGAGCTTCTGATGCCAAGCCTCAAACTACAACATTTGCAGACGAAATACTGTCCCTCGATCCTTTTCCACTTTCTCCACAAACACCTCCCTCCTCCTTGACGATGGAATCGGATCCGGGCCGCTCGCGCAGCAATTGTCCTTCGACAAATGGAGGCGCAATAACCAAGCCAGGACCTCTTCCTCAAAACCGTAGGATTCGAGGGGCTGAAAACTACAGCTTTTTATTAATTCCAGGCACCACTCGGCATGGCTTTCATGAGAGAAATGAGTGACAATTGAACATTATTGCTCTGAAAGCCACTTTACTCTCTAATCTGTCTTTCATAGAGGGCAAGATCTCATCATTGGGAAAGCTGCCCTTTGTTTGTTCGCCGTTCGCTTTTCTATCTGGGTAAACCTCTCAACAGATGGTAGCCTTACATGTCTACCATTCACGATCCCTACCACGACCATTGTCAAGATCATCGTCATTAACGTGCAACACCACGCGTCATTGAGCATTGTCCTGTTCCTCGATCAACAACCTTAAACACGATCACCATGCCAAACCTCTCAAATCTCCCCCTAGAACTCCAGCAGGCAATCATCTCCCACCTCGAGTATCCCGCAATCATGCAACTCCGAGCAGCAAACACCTATTTCTACCAGCTCCCTCGCCCACCCCATCTGAAGCAAAGCCTCTACGCCCTCGAGAAGAGCATGACGCTAACCCTGAGGTATCTCTGCTACCGCTCCAACCGCCTTCACCTGAAGATCCAGAGGAGGTTACCCTGCTATGGCTGTATGCTGATTAAGTCTTTTGACTGTTTTGACTGCTCCCACTGTTATCTTTTCTTCAAGGAACCGGGGTCCCCGGCAAGGGTATTGATGAGGCGGTGCGTTGTATGTTTAGAGAAGGGAGTATGAAGCTGACTAGAATTGTGCGAAGATGTGGATGTGGGATGAAGAGGGTTCTGCTGTTGCCATCAAGTCAGTGGATGTTCAGGACTGCTGTTAACAATGACTTCCGTGCTAGTAAGCATATCAAAACTGGGCCCCAGGGACTGCCACCCACGGCACGCATTGTGTCCGTATGAGGACCACACGTTCTATCCGGTTCATCTACCCGCGAAAACCCAACCCGCAGAATTCTGCGCATCACCCCAAAGCAAACTCCCATTTTGGTATATTCAAACACATTATTCATGCAAAGAATGCTCTTAACACATTGAGATCCACCGGGTGCGTTCTCGTCTATCATCCTTCTAACCTTGAATTCAAGCATTCCTAAGCCGAACTCCCCAACTATTTCCCTATACCCTCTCCCCTGTCCAAATATTAAACAACACAGCCGGCGACCCATCAGCCCCTACCGCACGATCACACTTGCAATATCCTTTACGCGCAAAGTGGATAATACCGTCGTCTCGAACGTCGGCCACATTGCAATCGGCAAAAGCGTCCACCCTAAACTCCCTTTGCGGCGTCAAGAAATCCTCTATTCTGTCCTCCTTCTCGAGTTTGTCCTTGGTAGTGTGGAAATCGAAATCGACCAGCTCGACCAAAACGCGAGTCTGGTCATCAGACAGCCAAGTGATTTTCTTGTCGGTCTTCTTGACGTCACCTTCAAGGTGTAACTCGAGCTCGAGCGATGTAACGGCGTCCGCAGACTTTGTGATCTTCCGGACATGGGCATTCCCCCCGGTTTATGAGGGTAATCTCCTCGTCTTGCGAAACTATGATCGAGTCCACCTGGTCGATCCACATCGTGGAACTATACACAACCCTTCTCGAGCTCAACGCCGGGTTCTTCACATGTTTAGATTCATCCTCAGAAGAGACGACCTCAGACCCAGCACCAACCAATTTGCATCTGACAGCATTCTCCGAAACCACAGCAGTATGCCTCGGCGCAACCGGATCTATATACTTATCATTAATCACCCAAAACAATGTCCAATCCAAATCAACCACATTCCCACTCGAGGCCTGTCTCAGCATATACTCCCGCAGAGAGGGACCGTCGTACCCCCCCTTCGGATATCGCGAATAGTGGGGAGGCAAGGATCGTCCCACCCATCCACGGCGCAGATATCCACCACTTCAGCTAGCTTCCGCTTAGAGAGGAGAGTGCGATCGAAGTTGATGCAACCGAAATCCCAGATGTGGACGTTTCGAAGGTTGAGCGTCTTGAGTATCCAGTCATACTGCTCATTGCGGTCTCGATACTCGAAAGTGCTGAGCGCATGGGTAACTCCCTCAATACTGTCAACTATCGGGCACGCACAGTCAAATGTGGGATAGACCCTCCAATTCGTCCCTGTGCGGTGATGAGACGCCTCCTGCATCCCCGTCTCGTCCGTGCTCGTCCCAAGCAGCGAAAAAATACCGGATCCCGCATCGCCACATTCGGACTATCATACTGAATCTTAGCCGTGATACACCGCCTCCGCTCCTCGGTAGGACCCCTTTTCATCTCCTTAAACCTCCCCCAATTATTATCTACCTCCTCGTCCCTGCGTGCACTCTTCCCCTTACCCTGCCGCGCCTCATCTATAACCTCCTTCGTCGCATCCTCTGCATACGCAAACCCCAACCTGATCATCTCAAAACAGATATCATACAACTCTCCGAAGTAGTCGCTGGTATAACAGATTAGGCTGGGCTTGAATCCCCTTGCCGCTGGATCCTTGAGGATTTTAGTATCTTGAAAATCTGCCCCCCCTCATTCGTTGGCCTAGTGCCATCAAACCGACGAACCAACGTCCCGTCATACTTCTCATGCGCGCGAAGTAGTCGTTCAGTACAGCGGCTTGAGCGTGTCCGAAGTGTAGATAGCCTAAGGGTTCGGGGAGGACTCTCGTCACGACCCTTTCGACCTGGTCTGTGTGAGGGAGTGAGATGTCATAGTTGACGGGTGTACGAGCTGGTTCTTCAGAGTGGATGTCCGCATCCGGTGTGTCTGCTAAGTTAGATCAGCATTCCGCTCCGCCCTCTCACCAGGTGGTAAGGCAACGCCACCCCTCCAGAGCATCGCTCTGTGAATAGCTGTATTCTCATTCTTCTTCTTCTTCTTCTTCTTCTTCTTCTTCTTCTTCTT
>JAABUK010001006.1_pt1 | contig 55918 bp, 6 predicted proteins | sample 5559141 | NCBI WGS metagenome assembly JAABUK01 (sample SAMN10711869, study PRJNA513367) | rock metagenome | isolation source: Antarctica rocks | place: Antarctica: Victoria Land, Pudding Butte nord | collected 2016-01-03 | reverse complement strand
AACGCTCGAAGGGTACTCGGCGGGCGCTCGACGGGCGCTCGGGGCCGTTCGGGCGCCCCGAGCCTACCTCGGGCGCCCGAGGCAACTTACCTAATGGCCCCGAGCCGCTGGAGCCGGTTTTCGATTTGCCGACGTTATTTAAATTACGATATATTAGCTCTAGCCTTACCTACGGAATATATATGTAATATTTATAACCTTAAAGAAAGAGCTTAAAGATACGGCCGAGATTATTATAAATTAATAAAAGTTTAAATATAATATAGTTATCGATAATAGTATATAAGAGTTTATATATATAGAAGATAGTAGGATATTATAAAAAAAGAAAAGTTAAAAGGTCGGCGAAGGCTTCGTACCTACGTTAAGACTACTACCCGTACGTATTTACTCCTATAACTAGAGTTCTTCCTAAATAATAAAATAGAATAATTTACTCTACCGCCGATATCGCTAAAGCCCTACTAATAATAAAGGTTTATAGTTTTTAACGATAATTATAATATTCTTTCCCTTATTTTTCTCTTTAAGTTTAAAGATTTTTATTAAATACCTAGTATAATTTATAACTATATAACTACGCCGATTACGAATTATACGCGACGTATTATTAAACTTTAAAATATAATTTATTTCCCTCCCTTTTTCCTACTAGGTTTAAAGGTTTTTCTTAATATATTATTATTATAAAAATAAAAGATTAATAAAATTAAATAAGAGGCGTAGGCGTTACGCGTATACCTTATTTAATTTAGATTCTCCTATATTATACTCCTTCGTCGGAGTATTAAAACGTTAAATTAATATTTACTAGTTTCGAGGGCGAAACCCCTAGAAGGGGAGGTAATTATTATATTATACTAAAACCAGCTTTATAGTAGTTATTAAATATAATATATAGATCCTATATAGGGAGTATACGGCGTAGTTACGCCATTTATATTATAGTATTATATTATAGTTTCCGGTACTCCGGAGCCCCTTTAGAAATAAGAGGCTTAAAGCCCTCGCTCTAACTCTTTAGAGATTAATTCTATTTTTTAAATATAAAGATTATTTTCCTACTAAGACTTCATATTTACTTTTATATTACTATAAACACCCTAGGTACTATGACCTAATATATAGTATTAATAATTTACTATTATACTATAAAAGGGAACCCGTTATTATAGTAAAAATATAGTTTATTCTACTAGTATAAAGAACTACACTAGTAGTTATAAAAGAAATAAGGATAGTATTAAATAGAATTAATAAAAGAGTCGTAATACTCTCTTAATCTAAACTATACCTAATATTCGGAATATATATCTTCAACTTTTATTTTCGGCTCGTTAATTATCACAATTTTATATCGTTAACTAGTAATTAACTCCGAGGACGTCGTTATTTTTTAATAAAGAGAGGGTTAGGAGTTAATTTCTATTTTATTTTTATTTACTTCTTCGAAATAATATATATAACTAAACTTCGGCTAAACGGCTAAATACTTAATAATATTTATTTATAAACTTTACTCTTCGTTTAATACTTTTTTAATATTAACCTAAATTTTATCTTTAGATTTTTAAATCTTATTTATCGAATTTATTATAATATTATACTACCTCCACTATTAATAGAGGATAACGGTTATATATTATTTATACTATTAAACCCTAATCTTTATTTAGGTCTATTTTACTCCGTTTAATAATTAAATCTTATTATAATTTTATTTACTCTACTACTTAAAGTATATTTAAATATTATAAAAATTAGTAATAATAAACTAAACCCCGAGATATAGTAGAGAGGATAGGCGGGATAAAAGAGAAAGTAGGAACGAAAATTAAAAAACCAAACTCTTAAAAAAAAGAAATTAAGACTCTAATAATATATTATAGTATTTATAAATACTACGGTAATATTATCTCTTTTTATATAAAAACCTTAGGAGTTTATAAGAGTAAATCTTTAACCGAAATTAATAATTTCTATAACTAAATTCATTAAGGTAAGAATCGATAAATTAATAAAACTAACTATATTAAAAGAATAATATAGGTTCGAGATTTATATAAATATATTTTAACCTCTAGTAATAGAGTTTTAACGAATAAATTAACTTAAATAAAAATTATTTATAAAGTTATTTAAGAATATAATATTATTAGTAAAAAAAGAGTTTAATTTTTTATTATAATACTCTACCTATATCTATAAAAGTACAAGTGACTCCGAGAATCCTAATTTATTTAGAGTATTTAGGCCCGTTTAGGAGCGCTAAAAATACTCGCGGCCGCTTAAAATTTTTAGACTCGTTTACGAGAATATTTATTATTTACGAGTATTTACTAGTTATATTAATCGCGCTTGTAAATTATATCTTTACGATATTAACGTAGCCTAGATTCCTCGTCTCGTTTAGGTTATTTAGATATATACCGATCTTTATTAAAATATATATAATATTTAATTCTACGTTATAAATTAGTCGCCTATAGTTATTTAGTAGAATTAAATATATAAAATCTATTTTAGATTTCTAACCTAGGTTCTAATTTAGGATATTTACTATTTTTATATTATTGTAATTATTATTAAGAAACTACTCCCGATCTTAACGCCCCTACTACCTCTTTTATATTATTAATTTAAATATTTATCCTAGTCGCTTTTTTAGAGTTATTACATCGGTAAGTCCGGAAAAATAGTTTTGTAAAATCGCTACTTAATCGGTATAAAATGCGCATTTTGCAGCCTTAGTAAATCTTAGCGCCAAGATTTTTAAGTTAGAGTTAAGGTCTACGCGGGAGCGCTAAACTTAATCCTAAAAGTAACTTTATAACCCTATAGGGTAACGCTAGTAAAAATCTAATTAAAGATTCGGAATCTAGGCTAAAAACAGATTTAGTAAGTTATTTATATTCCTAGATAGGGGCCCTAGTCTAGATACTATAAAAAGTTAAAGTTTAAAAAAAAAAAAAAAAAAAGTTGCTAAATCGGTGTAATATCGCTACTTAATCGGTGCATAATATACTTAGAATACGGGATATGAGCAGATACGCATTTCCAGTATTTTATATAATTTCGGTATAAAATACGCAAAAATCGGGGTTTCCGGACTTACCGATATAGAGAATTCTATTTAATATACTAATTAACGCGGTCGGCGAGTATTCGTTATAATACGTAAATATTTTTCCCGCGAGTATTATAATTTTATTAATTTAATAAGTTTTTATTTATTTATCCCGTAATTATATTTAAACTATTTCTTTTAATCTCGAGCCTACGCTTTACTCTTAACGGAAAGATATATATTTATATACTTTTCGCCTTTATTAAAGTCGCGTAGGTATTTATTATATTTATATTATTATTTTAAGGAACGGCCTTTCCTCCGGTATTAACCGAGAGGCGTATTAATAAAATAGAAATTTATAAGAGCCTATACTTAGATACGGAGGATAGATTTTAAGAATTATATATTTAAAAAAGACTCTATAAAGGTGCTCGCTATAAGTAGTATTTATTATAATATTATAAAACCTAATTACATAGGCGGTCTAGCCGAGGATAACGGGTAGAGTATCGAGAGATTAATAATACTATATTTTTTATAACCGGGCGGGAGCTTTAAGTTATATATAATTAAATATAATTTTATATAACGTAATTATTAGATATAAATAGTTACTTTATATTAATAAGCTCTTAACGGATCTTAAATACTTTATATAATATAATACTTAACTTAATTTATTATTATATATCGTATTTAATTATATCTTTACTATACTAACTTATAGGTAGAGTTATTTTAAAATTATAGTCTTCTTTTTATTAAAATTTGGGTACTTTAATATTACGGTTATTAAAGGCGCGATATTGGGCGGCGAAGTAATTAAATTTATAATTTATAAATTTATTAAAATTAATCCCGCGCGACCTCTAAATAACGATATTAAATTCGAGTTTATTAACCGTTTAATCTTTATTATAATCTTAATTAAAGAGTAAATTATAAATTTAAAAGATAATCGACTTTACGGAATATACCTTTATAATAAATTATTATTACTTTTAACTACTCGCCGGCTAGTAGAATTCTTTAGGTTTCGGTATAATAAAGAATAAAACCGAGTTAATTTATATACTAAATCAGGTATTTATTCTTCCTCCGAGACTCGTAAATTTTATAACTTATATTTAATCTTCGTAGCGAAGGATTTTTTAACGTTTATAATATTTCCCTCTCTATTTTAAGAGTATACTCCTTCCTCTTTATTACCTCTACCTAATCGTATTACTCCCTCTAAATATCTAATTATTATATTTAAATTACTAAAATATTTTTAAATAACGAAACTACCCTATTTTATAGAGTCTAAAATAAATTTATTATAATTAAAGAGAAAGGTAATTTATATATAACCTAGAAACGAAAACGATAGAGGCGACTTTAAAAAATAATATTAAATAGTAGAGATAATAATTATAAAAGCGATTAATTATTAAAATTATCTATATCTAAAGAGTTAAAGAAAGATAAATAGGAAGGGTAGATTAATAATAAAAAAAAACCGATTAATATTAAAACGGACTATTAATTTTAAAATAACGAGGAACTAGGCGAAAATATAAATTAGTAAGAATTATAAATTTATATACTTCGCCGCCTTCGTAGTAGTTTTTATTAATTTCTTTTTTAATATTAAAGCGTAGCTTAATAATAAAGAGTACGAATATATAATTAATTTTAATTTATAAAAATCTTACTACTACTTAATAAATTTTAAAGCTACCGATATAAGGATTAATTAATATATTAGAATATTTAATATAAAATATAGTCTTACTTAATATTAAATCTTTAATATTTATATTATATATTTCTAGGCTAGAAACGGCTTTAACGGTAGTATTCTCGCTAACGATATAAACCTCGGAAAAATATATCTTATCTTAAAACTAAATTAAATTATTAATTACTAATTTTGAATAGTTTCGTAGATAGTTTAGGTTATTAATATCTCCTTTTTCGAAAATCTTCTTTATTAAATATATAACGTAGTTAAATATTATCGTCGCTCGTTAAACCCGAAGAAGTAGTTATAGTATCGCGCCGTCGATAATAACGAGACGTATTTAAATTTATTAAGATTTTTCGCGTAATATTTATATTATACTTCGTTTAATATTATAAAAATAATTCTTAAAAAAGGGTTTTATCTATATTTTATAGCTAAAGTTATTTTTTTTATATAGTATAATTAATAATTTAAAATATATATACTTAACGAAGGAGTAAAGCTTCGCTTTATTATTCTTTATAATTAATATAATACTAGTAATCTTTTAACGGCGGAGGATATTAATATAATATAATTTATTTATCTTTAGTAGTTCGCCGACTATAAAAATTAATATTTCGAAGGGGGGCCTCTCCGCCTAGATATTTAAAAGAAAAAAAAAGAGGCCGTCGAAAAAACGAAGTAATATATAATTTTAATTACTTTTAAATTTTATTAAATATATATTACTCGGCCTTTTAATATCGAATATATTTAGATTAAAAATAAAAAACTACTATTTAGTAGGTTAGCGAGTAAAATTATATAAAAATAAACTAAAACTTTTATCCCCGCCGTTATATTTAAGTAGGTAATAATCGACGAGTTTTATTTAATAAAGTTTATAACCTAGGGGCTATAGACGGATATTTAAATTATATAGAAATACTTTCGTACCGGAATTCTAGCCCTCCTCGCGATAAATAGTATATTTATTATAATAGGGCCCGGCGATATTAAAGGTATTATTCAATATCTAAAAAATCCTAAAATTAATAACGAAGATCGATATAATTTTATAATAGACGAGGTTCTAGATTATAATAAGAAGTTTAAAGACTATATTATAAACGATAAATAAAAATCTCGTATATAAAACTTAATCTTAATATTCGGCCTTCGTATAATTAACTTTACTCTATAACGTATTAAAAAAACTAAATAATTTAAGAAAGATATCCTTAATCTCTCTATATTAATATATAACGATATAAATATTAACTTTTTATAAAGCCGTTATAAAGTACTCGAGGATTTTACTTCGAAATTCGCCGGTAATATTTAAAATTCACTTCGAAAATAAATAAAAATAAAGAATAATAGTATACCTCTTAAAATTAACTAGTCGTTCTTTAAAATTATAACTCGATAATTATTTATAACCGCTACGATCCCTTAGTTATTATAATATTAAATAGACTCGGAAGAGAATATAAATTAATAATTCCTCGTCGACGAATATACTCGCGATATATTTACCCCCGATAGGAATATAAGGGAGGTTATATATTTATTTTTAAAAATTAACCCTTTTATTAAAGAGTTTCCGAAATATAGAGTATTAGATTTAATTTTTATAAAAACGATCCGTAAATAAAGAAAGGTATTAATTTTCTCGAAATATATTTCGATTACGTCTTTTATATAATACGTAAATTTTATTACTCTTCTTTAACTACCGCCTTAATTTTTCCCTATATAAAATTACTCTCGATTATTCTAGAAATTTATACTAAAAGTTTTTTAGTATATTATTAAATACCTAGTTTATTTTATAACCGCCCGGCTCTATTATTAACACTTTAATAAAATTATCCGCGAGGCTCTTATTAATAGATTTTAGAAAGAGTATATTAATAGTAATTTAAATAACTCTTTTATAGTCCTAGATTAGGAGCTCCGTCCGTAGATATTTATTAAAGTATTAAATACCTTAGGTACCGGCTTTAATTTATATAAATTAATAATAATAGTTTTTATAGAATTTATCGGTAAACCTAGCGATAAAGATTAAATAATTAAATTAGTTTATAAGATAGGGTAATAGTACCCCGTCGTTATTTATTAATTATCCTATATAAATCCCGTAGCCGGCGTCGTAGTAGAGGTAGTTATATTAAAGAAGTCGAAGGCTCGTAATATATTTACTACGGGTATCTTTAATATCGTAGAGTATATAGTAGACCTCGATGATTTAAAGAGAATAATAGACGATAAGGATATACCGGACGATAATTAAAGAATAATTTTAATAATTTCGTTAAAAAGTAAATATCGGGTATATTCTAAATTAGGGGGTAAATTACTTTTACGTTAAATACCTAGATTAAATCTATAATAGTATTATTTAAATTTAAAAAGCGATATTATATTTAAGAGTTAGAACTTTAAATTATATTAATTATTAATAAATTATTTCTTTTCCTACCTCTAATCTTCTAAACTCTACTTTTATTCTATATAATTATTTCTACTTATTTAATATATTTAATAATATCGGTAAAGCGGTGAGCCTCTATTTTATCGAAAAAGACGGAAAAGGCGCTTAGATCTATTTAGCTTATATACTAGTCCTAGAGATCGATTTAATACTAGAGTTACTAAATACGTATTTAGTACCTCGATTTATTTTAAATAATTTTAAATAAATTAGAATAAACTAGTCTAAATAGTACCGGCGGTAGATAGTTAGATATATATAATTATAAGTAAATTATATAGTCTATAATACCGCGCTAGTTTAGGGGGTATTATACGCGTATATAATTTTCGTAAATTAACGTAATTTAAAATCTAAATTAAATTAACGTAGTTATAACGCTCTATATAACCTTAGCGAGCTACCCGGCGCTAGTAGAAAATCACGGATTTAAAATCTTAAATCCGAAGTTACTATTTTTAGGTTTTTTATTTAAAATTTTTTTTTTTTTTTTTTAACTAACGTTCTCTTTTTATTATCTTTCCGTCTAAAGTAATAAAAGACGTATTTAGTACCTCGATTTTCTCGTACGGTCTCCCGCTTTACCGATAAAGGTAATTTCTTTTACCTATTTCGACTAGTCTCCCTCGTATTTATACGATAAATCTACGCCGCTCTATAGTACTACTTCCTTTATATTATTATATTTATTTATTAGGCCGCGATTTTTTTTATTATTATTATATCGTTACCTCGAGTCTTATATCCTCCCTATTAAATAATCTACCCGAGGATTCTATTTAATATATCGATTAGCGCGGTCGGCGAGTATTTATTATAATATATAAATATATTCCCCCGTAAACGTTATAACTTTATTAATTTAATAAGTTTCTATTTATTTATCCCGTAATTATATTTAAATTATTTCTCCTAATCTCGAGCCCGCGCTCTACTCTTAACGGAAAGGTATATATTTATATAATTTTCGCCTTTATTAAAGTCGCGTAGGTATTTATTATATCCGAATTATTACTTTAAGGACCGGTCTTTCCCCTAGTATAAAGAAAGAGGTAAAGGGATAAAATAGAAAATTCGTTAAAACTTATATTTAGATATAAAGGACGGATTTTAAGGGTTACCGATTTAAAAGTTTTATCTTTAAAGAAGGCTCTACGAAGATAGCCGTTATAAATGGTATTTATTATAATATTATAAAATCTATTTATATAGGCGGTCTAATTAAGAATAAAAATAAAGTATAAAAAGACTAGTAATACTATATTTTTATAATTAAGCGGGAGTTTCAGGTTTTATATAATTAGGTATAATATTATATAGAGTTATTACTAAAGGTAGGTAATTACTTTATACTAGTAAACTCTCGGCGTATTTTTAATACTTTATATAATAAAATATTTAGCCCGGTTTATCTTAATATATACTACTCTATTTTATATTTACTATAATATTTTATAAATAAAGTAATTTTAATTTAATACCTCTCTTCCTTTTAAATCCCCTATGAAAGGGTTATTATGAAATAAATTATTAAAATTCATTCTAAATCGATTTATTATAGATTTTAAAATAAGATAATCTAAATTAGAAATTAATTTAATTTAGATTATTAGATTTCTCTTTTCCTACTACTTTTATTTTATCTTTAACTCTTAACCCTTTATCGATCGCTTTATTTTTATAATAAAGATAATACTTTATTTAAATCTTTATTACTACCGCTTTACGTATAAATAATATCTTTATATTATATAGCGTTAAGATATATTATAGAATATTTTAGGTTAAAACGAATTTAGCTAGAAACTATAAACCCCTAAATATATATTAATAAATATATTATTTCTACCTTCGCTATAAAGAATTTTTCATTATTATTCGCGATAGTTTTAGATAATATTATCTCGGGAAAAGAGTATATTCCCGGTATTATAAAGTTTAGCGATAATAATATATTTTATTTTAAAGAAGAGATATTTATACTTTTTTTTATACCCGCCTAATTCCTTATATTTAATTAATCTTTAATATTTTAGTTTTCCCGTTATATAATATTTAGTATTTTAATACCGGTTCTTTATATTACGCCTAAAGAGAAACTTAATATATTAATTATTAAAGATAGGTTATTAAAGGGGCGAGGCCTTTAAATATATAATTTAAGAGTTTATTAAAGTTAATCCCGCGCGATTTCTAGGTAACGATATTATATTCGAGTTTATTAATTATTTAATTTTTATTTAAATCTTAATTAAAGAGTAAATTATGAATTTAGAAGATAACCGACTTTATAAAATATACTTTAATTATATTTTATTATTACTTTTAACTACTCGCCGGCTAGTAGAAATTCTTAGGTCTCGGTATTATAAAGAATAAAACTAAATTAAAATATTTATTAAACTAGGTACTTATTCTTTCTTTAAGACTCGTAAATTTTATAATTTATATTTAGTTTTTATAATAATAGATTCTTTAGCGCCTATAATACTCCCTTTTTTATTTTAATAATTTATTTTTTCTTTTTAACTACTTTTACTTAATCGCCCCGTTTTTTATCTCGCGTTAATTTTTTACACTCCCGCCGCTACGGGTTAATTTAATAATTCTAGTAATATACGTCGCGAAGTCGGAGATAAGAGGGTATAAATATAAATAACCTTTAAATTAAATATAAATTAATAACGATATAATTATCCTACCGGAGGTATATTTATTACGTAAAAAGAGGCGGGTAGTTTTAAAAAAATAATAAAAAGAGGAGAGATAATAGATATATAAAGAATAAATTTATTAAGGGAAAAATTAACGAGGAGACGCGATTATATTTAAAAAATAAAGAGAGGCTAGGTAAGAAATAAAATTAATAAAAACTATAAATCTATATACTTTACTATATTCGTAGTAGTTTTTATTAACTTTTTTCTCGATATTAAAGCGCAGCTTAATAATAAAGAATACGTATATATATATATACTCGATATATAGGAATCGTATTACTATTTATTTAGCCTCGACCCTATTAATATTAAAATTAATAATATATTAAAATACCCGGTATAAAAATTTATCTTATTTAATATTAAGTCTTTAGTATTTATATTATATATATTTAGGCTAAGAACGACTTTAACGGTAATACTCTCGTTAATAATATAAACCTCGGAAAAGTATATTTTATTTTAGAGTTAAATTAAATTATTAATTACTAACTTTAAATAGTTTCCTAGATAGTTTAGATTATTAATATTATCTTTTTCGAAAATCTTCTTTATAAAATATATATAATTATTAAATAATATCGTTACTCGTTAGACGCTGAAGAGTAGATAAAGTATCGCGCTATTAATAATAATAGTTATTATTTAAATCTATTAAGTTCTCTAAATAATATTCTTACGATTCTTTATCCGATATTACTAAACTAATCCCTAAAAAGGGGTTTTATCTTATATATAAAGTAAAAAGAATTATTCCTATATATTTTAATTAGTAGCCGAAGATATACGCGCTTTATATAAATATAAAACTTCTTTTTCGTATCCTTTATAATTAATATAATACTAGTAATCTTTTAACGGCGGAGGAATTTAATATAATATAACTTAAATAATCTTAGGCGCCCGCTTAATTTAAAAATAAAAAATTTATAAAGCCTCTTTCCTCGGATCTTTAAAAAAGAAAAAAGTAGTTATTAAAAAAACGGAGTAATATATAATCTCGATAACTCCTAGTTTTTATAACGCGTATATCACTTAGTCTTTTAATATTTTATATAATTAAATTAGGGACGTAATATTACCGCCTAATAAATTAAATAATAAAGTTATATAAAGATAGTCTAAAGACTCCCTATCGTTATATTTATATAAATAATTATCGACGAATTCTATTTATTAAAGTCTATAATTTAGGGATTATAAAGGGTTATTTAAATTATATAAATATACTACTAAATAAGAGTTCTTTTACTATTTATTATAAATAGTATATTTATTACTATTAGGCCTACCGATATTAAAGGCGTAGTTCGTTATTTTAAAAATTCTAAATTTAATAATAAAGATCTATACGGCTTTACTACGAATAAAGTTCTATAATTTAATCGTAATTTAAGGCCTATACTAGGGACGGTAATAATTATCCTAATTTATAAAATTTAATTTTAATATTCGGTCGTTAAATAATTAACTTTATACTATAATATACTAAAAAGAGTAAACGGTTTAAATATAATATTCTTAATCTCGTTAAATACGTATATAAAAATATACCCATCGACTTTTTACTCGGCTATTATAAAGTACTCGATAGTTCTACCTCGAAACTCGTTAGTAAACTTTAAATATTATTTCGAAAATAAATATAGAATAAAAAGAAAAATATATATTTTATATTAAGAAATTCGTTCCTTAAGACTATAACACGATAATTTATCTTCGCCGCGATATTCCCTTTACTCTTAAAATATTAGGGAGAATTAGAAGATAATATAAATTAACGGTCGCTCGGTACCGATTTTACTCGCGATATACTCGATTTTAATAATAAGATAAAGAAAGCTATATATTTATTTATAGAAATTAACTTTTTTACTAAAGATATCCTAAAATCTAAAGAACTAGATAAGATTCTCAGGAAAGAGAGGTAAGAGGAAAAAAAGATTTTAATATTCTCGAATTATACTATAATTACGTTATTTATTTAATATATAAATACTTTTACTCCCTTTTAACTACTATTTCTATAATTCCTATATGAAAATATATTTATTTATTATGAAAACCTTTATCAAAAGCCTCCTAATATATCGCTAAATATCCTCTTTATCCTATAATTATTTAACTATACAATAATAATTTAAATAATCGAATCCGTTAAGGTTTAATAAATAGATTCTAAAAAGAGTATATTAAAAACGAGTCGAATACCCCTCCCGAAGTCGTAGATTAAGAGCTCCGCCCGTAGGTATTTATTAATATATTAAATATCTTAGGCACCGGTTATACTTTATATAAAGTAATAATAATAATTTTAATTAATCCTATCGGCGCTTCTAGCTATATAGACTAAATTATTAAATTATTAAATAGGATAAATAAAAGTAGACTCTCTCTACCTACCGGTTATCGTATATAAATCCTTAAGACGGCGTTATAATAAAGGTAATAATAACGAAAAAGATATAAACTCGTAATATATTCGTTATAGGTATTATTAACTTTAAACGGAAGAGAGCTATACTATTATAATTTAATCGGGTTACTTTAATCGTAGGCGATTAATTAAGAATAAAAATAATAACGAGGATATAGTATAATTATAATATATTAATTTAGAAATAGAGAGTCGAGTAGGTTCTATATTAAATATTTAATTACTTTTATCTTAACTATTTAATCTAGATTCCGTAAAAAAGGATTATATATTATAGGGCGATTCTATACTTAATAACTAGATCTTAAATTATACTAATTATTTATAGATTATTTTTATTGTTATTTTTAATTTACTTTTAAACTTTATTTACCCCCCCTTAAATAATTAATTATAGGAGTTTTATATATTTAAAAGGATATCTTTCGTCCTCTTTTTAATATTTCTCCGCCTAATTTTATTATTATTTAATTAGTACTATTACGTTTACCTTTAATTTACGCTCCTCTTACTTTTATTATAATAGGGTTACGATTAATATCTATTCAATAAACTAGTATCTAGTTCGAATTCTATCGGTCTTTATTATAAATCTACGTTATTTATTAACTTCAATTTTATTACGAATTTAGAATAACTTAATATCCAAATACCTAAAATTATATATTAAATTTGCGAGATCGTATATTTATTATAATTATAAGTAATATCTAATATATTAATACGTTTTAATTAATTAATATACTAGAGTTTATATATATATATAGTTTTATTATTAAAAGTTATTTAGGCCTAACCCGCTATCGCTAGACCAGATATAAAAATAGACGGAAAACTATATATTCAAATATAAACGAGGATATAGACGAGGAGTTTAACGAGGAGTTTAATAAAGAGTCTAATAAGAAAAGCGAAGCGTAGATCCTATATACGAGATTACTATATTATACGAGTAGTAAATAAAAGTCGATATAGCGCGGGCTTTATATTTTAACCTCTATTAATATAAATCTAAATATAGACCGAAATATAGTTAAAGTTAAAGATATAATAACTAAAGCTATTAACCTACTATATAGTATATTATTATAAGATATATACGTCTCTTACTTTAATTAACGAAATTATAACTTATATTTATCTATAAGGCCGGCCGATAATAGGATATAGAAATAGTCGAATTAGATAATAAAAATATAATAGTTAATAATAAGTTTTCCTTTATAGATATAGTATCTACGTCTTTATTATTAAGAACGGAGACCTACTTAAAGGTAATATAGAAGGGCGTTAAGTTACTAATAAATAATTAATTTAAATAGGATAATTCGGAGTAGTTATCGGTTATATATAATTTATTAATTTCTAAAAATAAACGGATTATCTACCGGCGATTTAAGGGTCGTAAAGACTATAATTTTAACTCCTAATTTACGAGTAGTAAAATTAATAAATTTTAAATAAATAGTCTTTTAAAGAATTTATATACTAACTTTAATTAACGACGTTTCTCTTATATTAATATCGACGAGTAGTATTATTAAATATATCGTATTTTATATAGTATCCCTAACGATATATAGAGGGTAGAATTAATTTTAATTCGTAAAGAAGTTAATAATATTTACAAAATAAAGTATAATATTTATTATCGCGATATTATTTAAGTTTTATAGTTTTTATTAGGCCATCGAGTTTTTTAATATAATTTAGTCTACGCTCTTATTTATATATATAATCCGAGCGGGGAAAGAGTTTATATAAAGATATATATAGGAGATTAGTAATAGTTAAAGTAAAAAGAGGTCGTTAAAGGTAGTATTATTATACCGATTCTACTCGCTTTAAATAAGATATTAATAATATATTATTATAGCGACTTTTTACTATAGTTTATTTATATTATAATAAGTAATTTAAACTACGTTATACGTAAAAGTTAATTACGTCTAAGTCTAATTCTTTTTAGACTAATACCGGTAATTAAAATTAATAAAGATATAGGCCTCTCTCCGAAATTCTAATCTAATCTTTATTATACTATAATAGGTATAATATTTAAGGGTATATTCTAGTATTCCTAATATATACTATACTTCGGTCGATAATTAATAATTATTAATACTCGAACGGCTTACTCTCTCAAGATTTAATATTCGGTATATTAACGGGTAGATCCGGCGGTATTACCCTATTATAATTAATATAATAACGGACTATCCGGAGTAGGTCCTTATAATAGGAGTTAAAAGTAACTAGTATTACTCTATCTATTAAATTCCGCTTTAGTAGAGGGAAAATATAACGATATAATAATTATTTCGAATATATAAATATACCTAGTAGTATCTTTATAATTAATAAATAAAGTCGACTCTAAATAACCCGATAAATATCCACTATATTCGGAACTTCGCTTGGAATTATATACTCGTTAATATATATTCGACGATAATAGTCGATATTCTTTATTAACTTTTAAAAGGTATAATTATAACCCTCTTTAAATAACTCGAATATTTAATTTAAAATATAGTCTTTATAACTCGAAAGAGAAAAGGTTAAAAGTAGATTATAACCGAAATATCTATAACCCTTTAATTAAATAAACGTTTCCGTTAAGTCTTAAATTTTATTAATTTTAAAAGAGTTCCTATACTTTAACTCTATAAACTAATAGATAAAAAATAAATAAAAAACGATTATTAAATAATTTATTATAGTTATAATTCCTCTCCTTTAGAGGGCGCTAGCTATTCTTTATTATACTCGCGCTATATTTAACTTCGTTACGTTAGCGTTATATATAATATATAATAAAATAACTTTAAACTATATACGCTAGGCTATATATCGGATTAATAAATTAAAATAAATATTTAAGAAATATCGGCCTATTATAACTTTAAACGAGACCGCGGATAACGAGGAGAATTAATATTATTTTAATATACCTAAATTATACGGTATTATTTATTACGAAGACTTTATTCGGTTTTATAAAAGTATATAAAATTATAATATTTACTACGGCGAAATAATTTATAAATTTTTATTAAAAGAATTTTATATTAAGATTAATAAAAATAAAGAATTCGAGATTTAAATCCTAGAATATAATACCCGTCGAATTAATATACTAGTTATATAGGATCTTTTAGATTTTCGCGATAACCGAAAGTATATTATTATTAAAATAGTATTAAATACCTATATTATATAACTAACGCGTATAAAGTTTATATAGGACTTATTTAAAAAAGGTTTCGATATCGAATATATAGTCTAGTAGGGCCTTAATCGGCGATAATAACGGTAAATTAAATAAATAATAATAATATAAGAAATTAAGTCCGGCGACTTTATCGATACTTTTATTATATTTATCCAAGAGAATCGTAAAAAGCTAGACGGTATTAGATACGATTTAATTAATATAATTTAACGTAAACGAGACCTATCCTAGATAAAAGAATATTATATCGGTATATATATTTCGGTGATTTATTAGGCCCCTAATAATAAAGATAAGAGTAATATTAAATATTTAAAGAAATTTATAATTCGATATATACCTAGTTAGCGAGATACGTTTAAAAGCCGTTAAAATTATATATAAATATAATCGGATCCCGCTAACGACGACCGAGTTAAAAAGGAAAACGAGGAATTTAAAAAAGAATTAAAATAACTTAAAGTTATTATTATTATAATTAATATTAAAAGGTATAATAAAAAGGGTAGGCCGACGATATATATTAATATCTTTATCGAGATATTTTAGTAGCGAAATAATAACGAAGTCGACCCCGTTTATAATATATTCGAAGTCGAGGTTATCTCTAAAAGTAAAGTAATTAACCTTTAAGTTTTAGGTTCTCGGTAGTTTTTTAAAATATATAATATTCTTTATAATACCTATTTAGTACCTATAGGTAAGGAGAAAATAATATTCTATATAAATAATTTCGTTAATTAAAATTAATATAATATTATTTATAACTAGGATTTCTTATTTAAGGGGATTCATGCCGCCGATTATTTTATAAAAAGAAATTAATAAAGTATAATTATACCTATCCTCTCTTATTTTACTAAATATATATAAATAATTATTTTCAAATTAATTTTAAATAACTTATATTTAATTTAAAATACTTTCGTCGGTATTATAAAAGTTATAAATCTAGTTTTAATATAATACTTTTATCTAGTTTAAATTTAAAATAAATTAGATTAATTCTAACTTAAACGCGAATAAATATACTAAATAATCTTTTATTTTAATTTCCTCCTAGAGTACCCTCCTTTATAAATTATATTATTAAAATTACTTTTATACCTAGTTATCGCGCCTTAAATCTTAAATATATCTTATAATATCCGTTTCCTAGTCTACTTCTTATAGTATAAAACGGCCAAAAATCTTAATTATTAAATTAAATATTATTTTATCGATTCGTTATCCTTACTACTAAAAATCGAATTAGGAGTAAATATATTTAAAAGACAACGGTTATCTATAAATAAAATTAGGTATAACTATCGAGAACGGAGATAAAGACGAATTTAAAAATAAAGGAGGCGAGATTATCGACCCGTCGCGACCTCGGAAGAGGCTACGAGAGGATCGGACGTATAATTAATAATATAATATTATATTCTTACTATCGCGAGTATATTCGGGGGTAGGTTTATAAATAAATTTAAATTAATATTTTATTAACCTAAATTAATATAGCCTCCTATATTTTCTTTATATAATTATTATATCTCGACCTATATAACGCCCTCTTTATACGGTAATAGTTATTTTATAAAGGAGTATATTTATTTAAAGAGTATATATACCCTACTAGTAATTTTATTTCTTTATTACTCCGGTCCGAAAACTCCTATTTTAATAATAATTAATTATCTTTATCCGCCTATAAGTCGAGTTAACTAGGATATAAATACCGTAATAAATAAAAATACTCCCGGGAGGTTAAATTTTACGATTTCCGCGAGGATAAAATACGGTATCTCTAGGTAGGAATAAAGCGGCGAGATACTTTAATATATAATACCGCGGGCCACGAGGTTATTTTATTAAATATACTTCCGTATTTTTCGGCTACTATTTTTATAGGATAAAAAAGTAATAATTACGAACTATAAGCGGACCTTAAAATAAAATTTAAACTCGATAATCTTATAAGGTAAATATAGTTTAAAGTTAAAAATAAAATAGTTAAGAAAAAGAAACTTAACGAAGATATTAATAATATCCTTATATTAAACGAGATAAGAAAGGTAATACGTTATTAATTTAATATATTATCGATATATACTAACGACTATATTAATTACTAGATTTAATTAGTAAAAAGAGGATTCGGATAATAAAAAAGATCCGCGAATATATCTAGAACTATTATATTTTTAGAAGAGATATAACGGAAACTATATAAAGACTTTTACGCTGCGGAATAGGGAAGGGAATTAGTCTTTTTAACTCTATTCCCTTCCCTTCTTTAAGGAAGGGAATTTTTTTTGTACTAATATTTATCCTAATTTTTTGAATTCCCTTCCTCGATTTTCGAAAAAGTCAAAATTCCCTTCCCTGTTCCGCAGCGTAAAGACTTTTAACTCGGAAATTATAAATAATTAACTATAATAATAATTATATATAGGTTTATTATAACTAAAATTAATAACTACTACCTTACTAATTATATTTATACGGTAACTAGTCGAGAGATAAATATAAATTCTTAAGTAAAATTATAATAAAGATATATATTTCTTTATTCTTCTTAAAGGGGGTAGACGTATTAAAGATAAAGAATATAACGAAATATATATTCGAATTGATTCGAGTTAAGACGCTTTATTTAATATATTTAATAATATATATTATAATAAAAGACTACGAATTTGGCTTTAAGAGGACGATAGTATTTTAAAACGAGTAAATTAAAAGTATATTATTCCCTCTAATAGTTTCGATCCTTTTAATTAACGCTGATATTCTATATATAGAAATATACGAAGATATATAAAAAGGTTAGGAAGGATTTGGACTTAAATACCGCGAATTAATCCTACGGGTACTACGGGAGAAGATTAAAATATAAATTAATTATATACTAGAGGAGGATAAATATAATATTAAAGCGATCCGGGATTTCTTTAAAAAGGAGGATAATTATAATTTATTTAATAAAGATACGAATAAAGAAGGGTAGGATATAGTAGATTCGTAAATTTTATTTAATTTTATTTCTTTACTAACTTCTTATAAATACCTAACGATAACGATAATAAAGGTAATATATATTAAGAGAATACTACTAACGAAAATAATAATATATAGGATAATCTAGATAATATAGAATAGGAAATAATAAATAAACGAGATATAATAATACTCGTCGACTATATAGTTTATAATTTATTAATATAGATATTAAATAAACGTTAGAAGTAGTAATAAATAAAAACGATTATCGAATATAATAATATTACTCTCTTCGTATACTATCTAGCCTATTAACGGGAATATTAGGTAAATAAGAACTAAAGTAAAGAGAAAGAAAAACTATTATAAAGGGTAATAATAATCTCTTTTTTATAAAAATAACTAGTTAAAATAAAATACTAGGTTATAAATAAAAGTTAGACTAGTACTTTAGCTAGTCGACTATTATAGTCGCTTATAACTAACTATATAAAAGAGATACGTAACCGTTTATAACGGAGTTATATTCGCTTATTACTATATTATACTATATATACTAACTTTTATTAAATAAGAGTAATTAATAATAATATAATAGCGCGGGATAAAGAGTTAAAAGATATATTAAATCTAATAAGTTTTATACTTCGATTCGATAAGAGAGAAGATACCCTATATTTAAATATTATATATATTAAATTCAAAGTAAAATATAAGGTGAAAAAGGACGAGAGGATTTAATATTAATTACTAGCTTAGACTATATTCGATAATAATTAAGATTTTCAGAAATTTTTAGAATATATATTAATAGTTAAGATTATTAAAGTTACTCGGGGTTTTAAATATAACTAGAAGTTATTATTATTATAATAATATATCTATAATAAGAGATCTAATATATAAACTTATATATCTCTTATATTAAAGAATATAAATAGAGTAATAATAATAGAAGTTAAAAGAGAGTATAAGTTATTATTAACCCTACTATAGATTTAAAATAGGAATATTATTTACGTTAAAATTTCGCGTTAACTATAAAGTTATATTTAAAATAGAAAAGTAATATAGGTTAAGTTATTTTAAAAAGATCTTTAATCGACCGATAGAATTATATTAAATAGAATATTAAGGAAAATATTTCCAGTAATTATTATATATAAATTATAAATTAGGTATACGAGTTTTAAATATTCTCGTAAATTAGAAGTATTTTTAGAAGCGAGCTAGATTCTTAATTATACTCGAATCGATTAATAATATTTAAGAGTTAGGATATAATATTACTCTACTCAAACTAGTTTAACTAGCTCACGAGCGCTTAAAGTACTCAAAGCCTACTTTATACTTTTATAGATATAATTATAGTAGAGCCGCCTATCGTTACTACTATAATAGAAACTCTTTAAAGAGATTATAGAAATAAACCCGAATACTCGGCGAGGTAAAAGGGAGGATTTTTTTTAATCCGACTCTCGTTATTATTTTAGTTATCTAAAAATAATTCCGAGATTTAAACTTTTTATTAACTTAATACTCTTATTTAAATAAAGCGGGGAATATAATAATCTTAATATATTAAAGAATATAGAAGAGAATTATATAAACCTAAATTATATAAAATAAAATATATTTATTAAGGAATTAAAATAGGCGAATTAATTAAAATTAAAGAATATTTATATAATAGAAGCCGATAAAATTAATTCAGAAATCTAGACTAAGAAGTTATAATAGTTTTAATAATTATTACTAGAATAGGATAATTTAGTCTAGGGCTTTAATAACTACTTTATATTAAATTATGAAAAATTATACTAATAGCCTATTTTATATTAATAGTATATATAATAACTAGCGCTACCTACGGAAGTATAATAATTATTAATATAATTTTAATATTTAAATATTACTCCCCTCGGAAGGTCGGAGGGTCGAATCTATACTATTTCCGAGGTTAATATAAACGATATTAATAATCCCGTAAAGTATAGAAAGAGTAAAAAAGAGACGAGTATAATTTCTATTAATACGCCGGACTTTAAATTTAGTCTAGATTAGGATAAATAAGTCTACTAAGGCCTATATAAACTTTTCGAAATTATATACGAAAATATTATAGAAGTATAGAAGACTACGTCGGTAAATCGAAAACCGGCTTAAGTAGTTTAGGGCCATTAGGTAAGCTGCCTCGGGCGCCTAAAATAGGCTCGGGGCGCCCGAACGGCCCCGAGCGCCCGTTAAGCGCCCGCCGAGTACCCTTCGAGTATTAAATCGCTCGACGGGCGCTCGACGGGCGCCTAAGGCCGCTATAAAATACGCGTCGGGCTCCTAACGAGCGTAATTTAAGCCCGGAGCTTTAAGGGCCCTGGCCTTAGAAAATTACGTAATTTACTACCTAAAATTTTAATATTCTATAATCGCCCCTATCGACGGTAGCGACCCCCCGGAACTATCTTTAACGCTAGTAAGTTTTGATCCCCGGAATCGATCGATTCAGGCGAAATCCTCGCGGGGGTAATACGTAGGCTATACGCTAGGGCATACGTTAGGGGTTTATAAATACGATAGTAATAATTAGGGGGTAGCGATAGCGATAGGACTATAAAATACGCTATAACTATAAATGGAATAGGGCTATGGCTATGAATGGAATAAGGCTATAACTATAAATAGGGGTTATAGACGGGGGTCTAAAATTAATAACGTACCCCTAATTTAGTGCCCGTTAGTAGCGGTTTTAGGTTTACTCGGTATACGCCCGAGTAGCCCTAGGCCCCTTAGCTATATACCTCGGGCGCTTATTAAGTCGGTAGATAAATATCGTATTTAAGGCTCTTAGGGCGCCCGTCGAGCGCCCTAAGCCACGATCGAGCCACTTTTCGTTTTACCGACGTATATTCTAGAATAATTTCTAAAGAAGAGTTAATACTATATACTAGATAATCTATAAGGATATTTTCAACTTTAGTTATTTATAAAAGGAATTTAACCTATTAGACCTAAAAGTTATTAATAAACTATTACTAGTTTTAATAAATTTAAATAAACTCGTAAAAGTTAGGGTAGAAAAATAAAAGGAGAATCCCTTAAATATTATTAAATAGTTAGAAAAGAAAGTTAAGTTATTTTACTAGATAATACTCGCCGCTATTAAATAAGAGATAGTAATTAGAAATATTATTATTAATAAAATAAAGATAAAATTAAATTAATAAACTAAAGTTATAATAATCTCGCTAGATAAAATTATAACTAATTTATTAACTTTAATTATTACCTTAGAGCCAAAGTTTATATTATCCAAGTATATATATATATCCTAGAATCTAGTAGATTATATAAATTAAATTTTAAATAAATACCGATAAGAGTTAATACCCGTATTTAAAATTATATATAAAGATAATAAAATACTAGTAGAAAAGAAGTACCGGTTATTATAACTATATTAATATATTATTAAAACTATAAAACTAGAGGTTAAAGATCTACGAAGGTACTTTTTCTTATAATTTATCGAGTATCTAACTCTAAATATTTATCTTTATTAATATATTAAATATAAAGATATTTACGTTTAAATAAAAGTAATTATAAAAGGGGTAGATAATCCTACGTAAATAACCCTACTAGAATTTATATTTATTTTTATATACTATTTTCCGTATATTAAGTTTATTAATATTAATGAATATAAGTTTTCTAAAGAGTTAAATAAAAAGACTATTAAATAATTTAATAAATTCTTTAAAGGATTAATCTACCCTTATATATAATAACTTTAGGATCTCGAGCGATAATAATAAATTACCCGAGATAGGATTATTATATTAGAAATAAAATATAAAACCGGGGTTAACGAGGAATAAAAGTATAATACCTAAAGCCGCTAGCGTAGAGCTAGCGGCTTAGTAATAATATAAAAAACGTAAAGTAATTACGGGGTTCAATATTATTAAATAATTTTTAAATCCTAGATTTAATAATAGAACTAATCTCTAAGGATTCTAATAAAACGGGGGAATATTAACTCGATATAGAATTATTAAGAGTTAGAACCCCGCGATATTAAGGCTAGAGTCCTATATCGATAAATAATAATATTATAAAGGTAGCGGGGCGTAGGTATATATAATATATTAATACTTTTAACGGGGCGTACGCGTATATAATATATTACTACTTTATAATTATCTTTTTTTTTAAACTTTAGTCTCTAAGTACCTAAATACTTTAATTAAAAATTATTTATTAAAAAATCTTTAAACCCCCTAAGAGAAATAAGGGAAAAGAGTTATTTAATATAATAATATTATTATATAGTAATTTAAATATAAGGTTATATATTTAATCCTTTCATCGGTAAGTCCGGAAACCCCGATTTTTGCGTATTTTGTACCGAAATTATATAAAATACTGGAAATGCGTATCTGCTCATGTCCCGTATTCTAAGTATATTATGTACCGATTGAGTAGCGATATTACACCGATTTTGTAACTTTTTTTTTTTTTTTTTTTGAACTTTGACTTTTTATAGTATCTAGACTAGGGCCCCAATATAGGAATATAAATATCTTACTAAATCTATTTTTAGCCTAGATTCCGAATTTTTAATTGGATTTTTACTAGCGTTGCCCTATAGGGCTATAAAGCTACTTCTAGGATTAAATTTAGCGCTCCCGCGCAGACCTTAACTCTAACTTAAAAATCTTGGCGCCAAGATTTACTAAGGCTGCAAAATGCGCATTTTGTACCGATTAAGCAGCGATTTTGCAGAACTATTTTTCCGGACTTACCGATGTTAATACCTACGGTATTAGTCACGGAATAATATTTAGTTAAATTACGAAGTTTATTAAAAAACCTTTAAACCCCCTAAGAGAAATAAGGGAAAAGAGTTTTCTAATTATATTATCGGTCCTATAGCGCTAATATATAGTACTAGTCGTAGAGCGATACAAAACTATTTCCTATAATACTATTATATAGTATTAGTAACGGAAGAGTAATACTACTAAACTACCTCTATTATATAATAGTATTAGTAATAAATAAATAGTATATTTATAAAGCTGTCCCTATAGCGCTAATATATAATAATAATAGTTAATTAAGTAATATTTCTTTCGTCCCTATAATACTATTATATATAATAATAACGGAGCGAAATAATATATACTATCGTTCCTATAGCGTTTATAGTATTTGTAGTAAATATAGTATATTAGATTATTCCTATAGTACCCATAATACTAGTAGCGGAATAATAGTAGCTACCCTTATTATATACTCCTATTATATTATGAAAATATTAGTAGTAAAGTACTATATATAAATAGTACAGCCCTAATATTATACCGAGAGATTAGTAATAATATAACTATTATAGTAACGGTTATATCTATTAATAAAAGCGAGGTAGCGGAGCGGAGGCGCGTATCGATATATAATAATAATAAAGTATTTAGCGCGACGGTTTATTATTAAAATAAACTCGCTCGCCTATTTACTTTCTCTCTTCGTAACTACTTTAGTCTTTTTTATATATTATTACTCTAGCTCTATAATAGCGTTCTAGTATTATAATTAATATATAGATAATACTCTCGTTATATATAATTTTCTTCTAACTCTATAAATAACTCTTATTTACTAATAGTATTAATTTATTTATATTAATATAGTTCAGTTATAAATATACTAGTAAATATAACTAGTCCGCTATTAGCGCGACTACGTAATACTAATTATAATAATAATTTACTACGCTTCGTAGTTCCTTTACTAGGTCTATTTCTATTAATTTAATAATAATTATATTCGAGGTATATCCCCTCCTTATATATTTTATTATATTAATCGCTATGGAATTAACCGTTATATAAAGGTAAATTATAATCGTAAACTTTAAAATAATATATATTAATAATAATAGATCTCTAAGCCTTTCCGAAGGAAGGTAAAAAGGTCTATATATTAATATACCCGTATCGATAATAGGACTCTTAAAGAAGAACGTAAGTAAATATAATTTAATAAGTAAAGAAATTACCTAGTAACGTAAAATATATAATAAAATAATAATAACTAGTAAATAAACCCCTATTATAATTACTAATTTATAGAATTAATTAACGGCGGCGAACTAGTATATTAAGGAATTAAAGGCGATGAATAAAATTCTCGAAGAAAAAATTAAGAGTTTTCGTTAATATAAACGGGACTTAAAGAGTCCCGAGGAAAATAATATCCTTAAGAATTATATTAAAGAGACTACGTCTTCTTCTAGTAATTTCTATAATGATTGAATCTTTTATATAATATAATAGCGATATTGAATTCTTTTTTTTTGAATCGGCGCTAGCTAAATTTACCTAGATATATTATTTAATAATATATTCTAGGCGTCTATATAAACTATATTTAAAATAAAAGTATTTTTATAAATATAATATCTTATCGCTATTATATATAAATAGTTTAATAGTAAATTAAATTTAGTTATACTTTAAAACCGTATAATAAGATTATAAATATAAAGGAGAATATCCGTTATATAAGTATTAATACTAAAGTAATAATATTTACTTTTAATATCGGCTCCGTTTACTCCGCTTTATTATCTTATATAACTAGGTAACCTCTTTAATTATATTTATATATTTATATTTACTACCCGCTTATTTAAAGGCTTTAATTAATTTATTAATACTAGTAAACTCTTCGTCTAATAACTATTAATTATACTCTTCGCCTTAATTAGTTTATTTAACTTTATACTAGATATTTTCTTTATTTTTAATTTTATCGATTACCTCTTCTACTTTTTATAACTCTTTATTATTAATAAATTCGGGGGCTTATATAAAAGATTCCGCCGTATTAATATAATCGCGAAGATAATATAATTTAAGTAACGATATATAAAAAATATTATAAATTCTATATATAGAAGGTAGTAGTAGGCGGTAAATTTATACTTTTATTTTATTAATAATCCTAAAGAGCCCTATAAACTTATAGGATAATTTCTTACTTAGGCGCTTTTATTTTAGATTTTTTATTATTAATATAATTAAATTACTAACTTTATAACTTTATAATTTATACGTTTTATTATACTATTTAATTTAGTATTCGGTAGCGCTTTATAAACGCTCTATAAGTTTATTCTTTAAAGTTTATAATTATTATACTTTATTATTTATAGTTAATACTCTTTTTTTTTTAGAATTATCCTCGACCTCCTAGCGGATTTTAGGATAGTAACTATATATATAAAAAAACGATATCGTTCCGACGGCGGTACTCTAATTATTATTTATTAAGAATTCTACTATAAGTAGTAATCTAGCCTAATTAATTTATTTATTATTAGTAAATATACGTAAATAGTACTCTAGTACCTAATTTTAATACTCTATTTATTAATCCGTTTAGGGGTAAAAGGTAGTACTTAAGCGTCGTTTAATTTTCGAATAAAAATATATAACCGACTAGAAGACGCTCGTAAAAACAGAGCCTCTATCGTTAATAATACTATTAAATATATTATAACGGTAAATAATTTTAAAATAAAATACTTCCGCTAACTAAATAGTATTGATTTTAATAATTATAAATATATATTTAATTATTTTAATAAATCGATTTATAATAATAAAAATAATATTATAAATAGTACCCTTATATTTACTAGGCGGTAAATTAATTATAAAGTCTATAGAAATCTCCTTCTAAGATTAAATAATAATAGGAAGCGAATTTAATTCGTTATATAAATAATATCGCGGCGCCTTTATCCGCTAATATATATCGTAAATTTTAATATAATTCGTAATTTACTTTAGGCTACCCTCCTAAAAAAATTTTCGGGTAAATAATTTATATAACTTTATAGCGCTAAAATAACTTATTAGAGGATTATTATAATATTTCTTTATAAACTCTTCCCTTAGAGTTTTATCCCTTAATATATAAAGATAACCGTTATATTTTAATAATCCCTCGGAGTTTATAGTCTATACTTTATTCTTTATATAACGGCGGTTCTTTAATATATTTACTCTAGTTTAAAAAGAGTTTATTTAATTATTATAAATTTATAATTCCCGAATTAATATTTTAATAGGCTTTTTAAGATTATTATATATAGTTTTAAATATTATTATAGTATCCCGCCTTAGAATTACTACTTTTAATTTTATAATTTAAAAAATAGAGGTTATAGTTACTTTTATATTTTTATCTTTTTCTAATAATTAATTATTAGTCTAAAGAGTAAGTTTGTTCTAAAGTATTAGTAGTAATTTAATATTTAACGACGATACTCCCTTATAATAGGGCGCCGCGACGGTATATTAATAAAATTTAATTTTCTAGCCCGATAGAAGATTTTAAAGTTATAGGTAGTTAATTTAAATACTTAACGAGCCTATTTAAAGTTTAACTCCTTCTATTTTATAAAACTCTTTAAATTATTATAATTAATTTAAACTTTAATATAATAGGGGCTACCTTCTAGGTAGTATTATTATTATTTTATTACTACTATAATAACGAGTAATTCTTAATTATAAATCTTATAATTTTATTTTAAAGAATTTAATTTCTGTAACTAGAATATTATAAGGCGCTAATAACTATCTTTATCCTATTATAATAATATAGAGTTAAGGTTAAAGTTAGAAGTATTTATCTCTATATATAATTACTTAATTAGATTATAATAGTATAGAAAAAGCGCGTTTATAAATATATCTCGTAAAATCTAAAACGCTTCCGTAGCGCCGTTAATTTATTTTAACGGATTTATTTTCTTATTTACTTTATTACCCTTAAATAGACTAGTAAACGACGTAGTTATATTAAAATAATTATAGATAAATTATTTATAGAAGTTAACGAAGTATAAAAAGATTTATACCTCTTAATATATTTTCGGTTAAGGTTATTTCTTAATAGTTTTAATATATTCCGGGTCTATAACTACTCTATTAATAAATATAATAAAATTTAAAAACTCGATTATTTCGGTATTAAATTAATACTTCTTAAAGTTGATAAATAACTAGAACTAATATAATCGTTTAAGTATTTATTTAATATACCGTTAATATTCCGCCGGATTAATACTATAAATTAGGATATTATCTAGATATATTATATATATTATATCTACTAAATTTATAAATATATAGTTAATATGAATTTAAAATATCGCCGGTATATTAGCGAGCCTAAAAGGTATAACCAAATATTCGAAATAATTATAACGAGTTTAGAAAATAGTTTTCTATTTATTACCTTCTTTAATCTAGATTTTATATACGCCGCGGAATAGGGAAGGGAAGGGATAAAACTAACCTCTATTCCCTTCCCCGGAGTAGAGAAAGGAATAGATAGAGAAGGGAAGAGAATATTAAAAGAAAATAGAAAAGAGAAGGGATTCCTTATTATTCCTTATCCCTACCCTCTTTATAAAGCTGATAATTATTACCGATTAATATACTCTTTTAACGCGTACCTTAATTATATTAATCTTTATCCTAACTTTGGGTTATACTAGTTATTCTAATATATTCTTAATTCCTTTTACTAGATATATATTCACGACTTATTATAAAGAAAGTAGACGTGATATATTAAAATTTTATTATATTAAATATTATAGAATATTAATATTTCCTTTATATACCCCCGTTAGATTTTTTAATAATCTAATATCTTTCGCCTAAATAGTTATACGTTTAGTATATATAATAGTAAAATTCGCTATTATAAATTCTAAAAATTAGTATATTTAGTAATATAATAGGCTTAAAACTTACTAGAAAGTAATATAGTTATATAATACTCCGTTATTTTTTATAGTATTTTTAGAGTAGCTAGTTATTATTAGAAATTATAACCTAATTATATATCTTATATAATCTCTCGAACTAGACACTGAAATGGCGCTTTAGGAATAAAAAACTTAATAGTTTTCTAATAATATCGAATTTAGCGAAGTATAAATACTAGTAATAAATTAATATATTAATTAAGATAAAACTAAGTAAAAAAACGAAATATTTATATCTTTAATTTATACGGCGTCGACGGGTTATAAGAATAACTCTTATCTTCCGTCCCCGTTTCTTAATTTATTATTATAGGGTTTTCGTTATAGCTAGGGCTTTTCGAGTTATTAGAGGGTATATACTAATATCTTTATTATTATTTTAAACTAGGTTCTTACCCGATAATTAAATTAAATCTCCGTTTATATTCTTTACTTTCTCTATATTAATAGATTAATATAATAATTACGATAAATCTAGAATAAAAAGTAAGATATTTACGGTTTATAAATTTTTTTAGGGTTTAAGATTTCTCCTCTTTTTAAATTTAGGATTTCTTAGCCCTAGGGGCTATAAATAATAATAAATTAATATATTAATTATAATAAAGTTAGGATATAAATTAACTATTTTTTACCTCGAGCTTTCGCTACTATTTTAACTAAGGTAATATATTAATATAATAATTAAAATAATATTAAGAGAAAGGGTTAAGAAGATTACTATTTAAAACTTTACTTTAGATTAAACCTACGGCCTTCTTTTTCTTCTTTATCTCTTTATCTTTACGAGTTTTTTAATTTATAGGTATTTTATCCTAAACGGTTAAATATATAGATTTTCTCTTATTAGGTAATTTTAGATCTTCGAGTTTTAATTAATTAATCTATTATAAGGCTCTTAAATTATATTTAATATTAATTAATATCTCGGTAGAATCCGGCTCTTCTTATCTAATAACCGGTTCTTAATATTTAACTATATATTTAGTCTCCGTAATAAAGTATTATCTATATAATAGAGTATAAAGTCTCTCATTATAATATAAATAGGATTAATTTAAGTCTAAGTAAAGAAGATAAAATAAATAATTAATAAACGGATTATATTAATATTAGTAGTTATTATCGTCTAGATTATACTTACTAGATATAGGCGGACTCGTATATAAAATTATATTTAGAGCCGTTATAATTAAAGTAACTAATAGCGGTTTATTTATATAATTATATATATTAATTCCAGGTTTTTCCGGATTATAATATATTATAAATTCCTTACTATATATAAACTCGTCGAATTCGAACTTATTTAAGGGAATATCCAAGCGATACTATAATTTATAAAAATAATTAATATTTTTATCCTAATCTTTATACTAGTAACCTTATTTATTTAGTATCTTTATATATATTTATTTAAGAGCCACTAGATTCGATAGTTTATAAAGGAGGCGTTTTCTATATTTCATAACTTTAATTAATATTATTTATCCTAGACTTTACCCCAGTAACTTTACTATAATATTATTTTATAATTAAATAACTTCGGCTTAAATAAATAATAAAGGAGCCATTAACTATAATTTATATATAATATTAATACTATTTGTTTTAATCTTTATCCTAGTAACTTTACTAGGTTAAAATTAAATAATCTTTTAAAGAAAGACCTTACGTATAATAATAAAAGATATAACGATAGTGAATATTACGATAGCTAGGCGTTTTATTAATAAGTTCCCTAGTTATATTTAATTTCACCTTATTTATAACGACGAAAGAATTAGGGGATATAGAGAAGAAAGCGCCTATATAAATCGTTAGAAACTAATTATACTAATCTATATATTAATAAATATACTACGTTTTATTTTCGATTAATTAAAGATTCCTAGAGTAGTATCGTTAATATAGTTTAGATATTAGGGTAAGGTTAAAGTATAAAGTAAATAAAATAATAAAATCTATAATACTAAAAGCGGGATTCGGAATTAGCGCCGTTATTATTCATTTCTAGTCGATTAACAAAATATTATATATTAAGGTATAGACTTCTATCCTAATTTAGTAAACTATAAAAACTAATAAAATTATTTATTAATTTCATAATTACTAAATTTGAATAACTTAATTTATAAGGAAATTATAAATTAAAAATTTATAACTCGAAGAAAGACTCTATTAAATTACTAGATATAAAGATTAAGATAAAGATAATAAGCTCTTAAACTATATATATATTTTATAATATATCTTTAGCTAGTAGATATACTCTTTAACTATTATATAAAATATATATCCTTCGGGGCTAGAGTAACCCATTTATTATAAATCGCGTAAAGATTAAATACTATAATCGAAGTTAATTATTATATCGGTAGAGATAATTTATAATTTATTTATAAACTTCTTAATTAATATCGCCTCTATAGTTTTTTATAACGCGTTTAACACCGTAGATTAAATCCGAAAATAATATCTATATAATATATATATAATTTCGCGGATAAGGCGCGTAAAGGATAGCTTCGGGATTAAAAAATCGATTATTTTTTAAAGAAACCTAATTTCTTATAAAGTAACGACTAGTAAACTTAACGAATTCGAGTTTAATATAAAAAGATCCTATTTACTACTATTCTTTAATTATTTATTTTATACCGCGACTTTCTTTACTTAAGTTTTTTTAAGAGGAATTTTATATATACTAGGTACCTTTCTTACTATCTTTAAACTCCGTTAATTAATAAAGAATTAAAAGCCCCGGCTAGTTATTACTATATCGTATAAACCGTTAAAGAGTTTAAGATTAATATTAACTACACTTTTTATAATAACTAAAGATATAATTATTAATATTAGTTAATAAAAATTTAGTTAAGTTTCGGTAGAAATTTACGAAAGAGGGTACGGATATTAGATAACTATATATTTATAGTTATTATAGCGGGTAGCCTAACCTATTATATATAAAAAAACCATAGATCTACTTTATTATTATATTTTATTAAATATTTTTATTATAAAGTATTTCTCGACTATAAAACGTAGTTTACCTAGATAAATTATATAATTATAATATAATTATTAAATTCTTTTATTTTCCTACTCTCTTTATTTATTTATATAATTTATACCTAGAATATCTTAAAGTAGTAGTTTCGCTCTAAAGAACTTTATATATAATTAATATTCTTCTCCTCCCGGTATAGTACCCCGGGATACCTCGTTTACGGTAAAGGTTTCTACTAAATATTTTATAATTAAAAATAACGACTACCGTTATTATATATATAGGGTAGAAATAGTTATCGACTTCTTTATATAATTTTATTTATAGTAGTAATATCGTAACTAAAAAAGGAAATATAAAATTAATAAAATAAAGAGTTATATATTTAATTTCTTATAAACCTCGTAAAAGTTAACTCCGGAGTAGGAGTATTTCGATTATAATACTATAATAAATATTAAGGAGCCGAGGAATATCTATAAAAGATATAATTATATAATATTAAGAATTAATATTATAAATAGTATAAAAACGTACCTCGAATTAAGAAAATATAAAAAGAAAACTTTAATATATAAGATAAACCCGATTTAATATATACTCTTATTTAAAAATTGAATATATTATTATTCTTTTAAATAATAAGTATAAAGATTAATATAAATTTTTAATTATATAATTTAGAGGACTAAAAAAAAGATTAATATATTAAAATTTAAGAATTAGGAGGTAACCTAGGAGGACTTCTTTAAATTATTTATATAAATAATTATCGGGCTTAGACTCTCTTTACGATTTATTAATAATATCGATATATAACGAGTATTTAAATATATTAATATTTAATTTACTCTCCCTTTTATATTAATAATTAAAAACTATATAATAAAGAAATATTAAAAGATTTAATCTCTTCTTCTTTAAAACTTATTTAACGACGATATTAAAGTTATTTTTATACTAGATTTATAATCTTTTAGAAACCGGTAGAGTTATATAATTATAAATATATACTTTATCGACTAGCGATAGTAGTATTACGAGGTACTTTTAGCTTTTAAATTTATAAAAAGTAAATATAATAATAAAAGTCTAACCGGGTACCTAAATATTATTATCCGTTATTATAATTTAAGAGATTATATTATATCGATTATTATAAATAACGCCTCTAATAATATTATAATATATTAATTACTCGAGATAATATTCGCGGAGGAGAGTATATAATTTATAATTATAAAAAAGAAGTTTAAAAACGAGCTTCGCGAAATTTATAACGAATTAAACTTTTTTACGAATACTGGAATTTATCGCGTCCCGTATTTTTTTTATATTATTTAACTAGGTTTAAAGGAATTTCTTAATATTATTAAAATCTTATTAACGAATAAAGACTTTTAGAAGGATTAGGACGAAAAAATAAATAAATAAAAACTTTCTAATATAAAAAAAGAACCCGGGATCCTATTTACTCTTATAAAGGTATATATTCTTAATTTTATATTAATCTTTATATTTACTTTTATTTATTTATTAAGTTTAGGGTATATAAATTCGTAAAAGCTCTACCTACTTTAATAAAAGTAATTAACGGCGCGAGCGCTTTTAAGATATTTAAAAAAGATTTAATAACGAGAAATATTAATCGGCTAGGCTAATTTAGGGATAAAGAATATATAATAAAAAATACCTAAACGAATTTATTATACTAAAGCTCTTTTAGGATATAGTAATTAAATAGAATTTAATATACTATATATTAATCCGGGCCCGAAGATTAAGGCCGGTATTAAAAGAGTTTTTCCGCGAGTAAAGAGAGTAACTATAAATAAACAATAATAAATAAAATTAAATAAACTACTTTATTAAGTTTAATAAACTATTTTATCGGTATATATAAACGATTAATACTTTATATACACCGATTATTTATATAGTCTTTTCGGTTTATAATACTCTATTTAATTATTTTAAGAATAAAGAGAAAAAGTTTAAAATTAAAAATATAAATTAAAGGAGGTCTATATTAATAAATTTAAAAAAGGTTTAAATTAAATTAAAATAATATTATTCTTAAACCTAATTAATCTTAGGCGGTTTATATAATATAATAACTCTCCTAGACTTTACTAAAAAGGCGATTATATTTTAAGGTTAAAATTAAAATAAAGAGATTAATAAAAAGTAGGAGGATTACTACTAGGAATAATTTAAAAAATAGTTTAATCGGCGTATACCTATTATTAATTAAAAGAAAATATATATTAAAAGAAATATCGGCGTAGATACTCTTAAACGTTTTATTAAAGGTAAGAAGAAGATATTAATTTTAAAAAATTGGAATAATAAATTTTAAAACTACCGCGAAACGAGTAAATCTATTATTTATATTAATAACTATATTAATAACTATATCGGCTAATTTAATATAGGATTTAATAATAAAAAGGAATCTATATTTAATAAATAAAAGGAATTTTCGTTATATTATAATTATCTTTTTTATACCGCCCGTAATATTCTAATTATACCTTCTACGGGGGTTAAATACGAGCGAGTATTATATTATTAATTAATTATATTTAGCCTAAAAATCCTATAGTCCGGAAACTTTCTCGGCTCTAATAATCTTTAATCGCTTTTAATTTAAAAAGAACGAAATAATAATATTATAATAGGACCTAAACTAGGAAGAGATAATAATATCTAAAAAATATAAAATAAAGGTAAAGAGGCGGGAAGAGGATATAATAAAAAGCGAGGACGAAGACTTAATTAATAATATAAATAAGGGCTAGTCTAATAATCTCGTAGAAAAAGAATTTAAAGAATCTTTTAAAACTCCTACTATTAGTTTAACTCGTGAAGAAAAAAGAGTTAAAGAATATAATTCTAGCCCTTAAATAAAACGTCCTATAATAATATTATAAATAAAATATTAATATTATAAATAGACTCGAGAAGGTATAAAAAATAAATTTATAAATTTATAAACTAGATTTTCCGAGTATATAATAAATTAAAGTTCTTCGAAATATTTATATTCGACCTAAAACTCTACGTTAAAAAATTTAATAATAAAGAAGAAATCGAATATAGGATTATTCTTTAAATCGTAGGCGATATCTAGGCTTTATATAATAATTAAATATCTAGGCCATAATAGCTTAGAGGTTATATAGGGAAACGAGTCTTTAAAACCGATTTTATTAAAATTAATTAAAGAGACTAGACTTTTCTAAAAATCTTTATAAAATAATAGAAATATAAATAAGACTTTAGGAGATAAAAGGAGATAAAATAAAAGCTAGAATTATAATTAATAATAAAATATAAATAAGATAGATATAAAGATTAGTATAATAATAATAAGAGTTATTATATTAATAAATTTTCGGGTGTTTTAATAGGCTCGCTATAATAAATATTAATTTAAATAATTAATTATATTTAATAAAAGTATACCTAGAAATTTAAGCGAATTTACTACCTCCTTTTAATTTTATAGTAACTTCGTAAACTCTTTAAATTAAATAATTCGTTCTAACTCCTTTTTAAACTTCTTATATTTATTAAATTTCTAAAGTACCTTTACCCTTTTTATTATCTCGGTATACTCCGGTCCTAGGAGTATCCCGAATATTTATTTTATATTTTCCCTATCTTTATCTAGTACCTATCTATATTTAATAAAATCGTAATTATTAAATTATAGTTAATTAGGTCCTAATATTATAATTTATTTATAATTATCCTCGTCTAGCGCTATATACTTATTTATTCCTTGGATATCCTATTAATTTCCACTAAATAATTTATAAATCTTTAGATTTATAGTAAACTAAAAGGCTATATTATATTATAGTATATACTCGAGTTTATCGAAGACCTTATTAAATCGTAATAAATATTTTTATAACTCTTTATATATATATTAACCTATAATTAATATTAAATAGTATATAGATTAGTATAAAAATATACTAAATAATTATTTCTTCGTATATACGAGAACCCTATATATTTATATTTCTTTAACGAATATTTATCGTAGTATTTAATCTTCGCTCGTAGCGATTTAAATACTATAGTCTAATATCTTCGATAATTACTATAAATTACTTATACTATACTTTATTAGCCTAATATAATTAAAGTCTTAATAATATCCTTTTAATTTTCTTTTTCGGTATCGCTCTCGATATTATAATTTTCCTCGTCGTCTATTTTCTATCGAATTTAAAATATATAGTCTATTAATTTTAACGAATTTTCTAAATCCTTTAAGAGCTCCTTATCTATCTAATTTAAATCTTTATTATTATCGATAATTATCTCTCTACCTAAAGACGCGCCGACGGTTTTCGTAATAACGCGGGTATATTTACCCTAAAAAATCTTATTACGTTATTACGTATTAATCCCGTTTAAATAGTATAATATAAATTAATATAAATATTAGTATATACTTTTTATTAATAATATCGATCTTCGCCTATTAAGTTATCCTTTACTAATTTATAATTAATAGATTTATTTATCCTTTATTACGTATTAAAGTCTTTTCTACTCGTCGAATCGTTTTTTAATTAATAATTTTAACTAGCTCTACCTAAAGCTCTTTTATAAAACGTTTTATTAAATAATTTCTCAATTTTATTATATTAAGGTTTTTACTTAGTTCCTCTTCGGCCTTCCTTTTTCTTTATTTATTAAGTAAACGACCTCGATTATCTTATTTTAGATTAAATATAAATAAGGATTAACCCGAGGCTTATTTCTCTTCGTCGGCTATAAAATAGTCAGCGATATATATAATATATTAGTTTATTCTAATATTTATTATTTAGTATTAAATTTAACTAGTGTTTAAATATAAATTAGTCCTAGGTTTTTTAATCTTCTAACTTAACTATAAAATAATTAATAAAAGTTATTTTATATTATTCTTTCTTATTATTTACTATTTGATATTATAATAATATTTATAATAAATTTTAATTAAAGAGACTAATTATTCTAGATATATTAATCTTTATACCCTTTAGATTCTAATATAAATCTGAATTCTTATTTAACTATTATTAAGAGGGAGAATTCCGCGATAAAGTAATTACTAAATAGTACTAGATATAAAGATAAATATAATTATAAAAAATTAAATAATAAAAGAGCCGGATATTAAGATATCTAAGTAATTTAACGAGTTTATTAATTAAATAAATAATTAGTAAAATCTAGAAGTAAAAGGAAAATATAAGCGATATAGAAATAAATTACTAGCGCGGTACTAGTAACTATTATAACGTTATATAATATAAATAATCTTAGTTATCCTAGAAAATTATAATTACTAAATCGAAGATTTACTAAGAGTTTAGGATTTAGTATATTTAATATTAATAAATCTAATCTAGTTACTCTATTATATTTATATATATTTAGTATAATTAAATTATTAAATCTTTATAAATATATAAATAAGTATATTAAAATATTTAATATATTTAGTAAAAGTATTTAGAAATATATTAAACCGCCTAGTATAACCCGCGGTTAAGATAAAGATTAATATAATTAAAATACGTATTAAGATAGCGCGTTAATAGGCTATAGTATTAATTTTATAAAAAGAGTAAAGAAGGGATTCCCTATTATTCTCTTCTCTTTTTTATTTTAAAGAAGGGAATTACTAAGCCTTCGTTTTCTTTCTTTCTTTTCCCCGGTTCTCTTCTTTAGCCGGGGAAGGGAAGGGATTCTCTATTTTATTCCGTAATATAATCTTATAATAAGTATCTTTAAAGTCTAATTTTATAAAGATTTTAAAACTATATAAACGGTTTAATATCTCGGTAATTAAGAGTAAGGGGTATTAATTTTTAATAATTATCGTATTTAAACCCTAGTAATTAACGTAAAAATATAACCTACTATTCTTTTTTAATATAAAAAGAATAAATACTCCGGTTAAAAAGATTAAATAACGAATTTAATTTTTATAGAGTAAAGATTCTAAATAACGCCGTAACTCCGATAATTTAATTTAAAATAAATTATAAAGAGATTTATAAAGCGGTTCTTTATTAATTTTTATTTTAATAACGTAATCCCTTTATTTAAAAGTAGGTAGGGTACTCGTCTTTTTATTAAAAAGTATATTATAAAACCCTATAAGTTCCCTAGGAACCTTTAGATTAGGAAATTCTTTTTATTTATTTTATACTACCGTAATATATACGACCGCGAATATATTCGGTTTATTTTTAAAACTACTAGTGAACTTGGCCGGTTCCTTAATTTATAAATTATTAAAATTAATTTTAAACCGTTATTAGTCCGCCTTAGAATTAATTAATATATTTAATTAATATAGTTTAAATATACCCAGAATAACGTTTAAATCTTTAAAGTTTATAGTATAAAATAAAGTATTATATTTACGCCTTTAATTTTAACTATCGACTATTTAATAATTTAATTAATATATTTTATAGTAATATATACTTTACCCGCTAATTATTTTAGCTAGTAGTAAAGTAGTATTATAAAGTTTTAAATTATTTTTAATAACGAACCGCTATAAAATTAAATTAATTTACGTTTTAGAGTTAATTAAAATAATAAGTTACTTAACTTTATTTTAAAGGGTAATCTAACCTTTAGAAAGAATAAAAGAGTATATTTTTATTAATCGTTTTTCTTACTCTTCTTCCGAGGCGTAAATTAGATTTAATTATTTTTTATCGATACCGCGCCGACGTATATAACTAGTTTATTTATATTAGAATATTTAAGTTTAATATAGCTTTCCGTTTTATAATAATAATAAATAATCTTATTATACGAAGAATTAATAGTATTAATTTTATATTTATTACCCTTCTTTTTTAAATATATTTATTTAACGTTATCGCCGGCGTTAGGTTTAATAATTCGGTTTATTATAAATTTTCTTTTATTAGGGTTTTTTAATTAAGAACCCGAATTAGAATTAAAACCGTCTATTAATTATATATATTTTAAATTCTTTTCTTATATAATAACCTAGGTAAGAATTTCTTCTCTTTAAATAAATATACTACCGGTACTAAGAATCTTATTTTTAAATTTAGGTTTAAATTTAATTAAAAAGAAATTTACTTTATACTCCTTTAAAAACGGGGGTAATTAAGTCTTTATTTCCTTAAAGTAGGCCTTAAATAATAATATCTTTTAATAAAACTATTATTTGACTTCCTCCTACTTTTTATAGACGAGGAGACGGCGGTTAATTAAATTCGTTATTAAATTAAAAAGAAACTTCTTAAAAAAACTAAATATAATACTAGTTAAATTATATAAATCGTAGTATTTATATTACTACGTTAAAGGGTTATTTTTTAACGAGTCTATATAATATATGATCTTTAAATAGTCGGTAGTGAAATATTTAAAACTAATTAAAAATTTAATATTAACGTCGCGGAACTAGTATAAATATTTACCTTCGCTTATATCTTTATAAAAATATATTTTATTAAAACGTAGTATTTTCGCCCTAATAAGAATATCTTTATTAAATATAATTAAACTTATTACTATTCCTCCCGTAGGTATAATAATTAGGGGATCTCTATTATAAATAATAAATTCTATTAATACTCCGTTAACGGGCGTAGAAATAATAGAATTATATAACTTTTAATTTTAAATTTATAATACCCCTAACTTTTATTATTATTTAAGGTAATAGTTTTCTTCTTTAATAACTTTAAACTATATATTTAAAATCTCTTCGGGGGTAATAATACCTTCGAATTCATTATTATCTTTACGACGGGGGTCGTCGGAGGGGGTTTAATTAATATTATTATTATTAAATTCTTCTAGACGTCCCGAGGTTAAATTTAATATTATAATAATAATAGGTCTTTTCTTTAAAAAGATTAAAAAGATCAAAATTATAATATTTAAAGCCGCTAGCGTAAAGCTAGCGGCTTAATAATAATATAAAAAATATAAAATAATTACGGGGTTTATTATTAGGTAGTTTTTAAATCTTAGATTTAATAATAAAATTAATCTTTAAGGATTCTAATAAAACGGGGGAATACTAACTCGATATAAAATTATTAAGAGTTAGAACCCCGCGATATTAAGGCTAGAGCCCTATATCGATAAATAATAATATTATAGAGATAGCGGGGCGTAGGTATATATAATATATTAACGCCTTTAACGAGGCGTAGGCGTAGGCGTATATAACGTACTACTACTTTATAAAAAGAAATTATAAAATAAACGGGATAAAAAGATAACTGTACTAAATTAGGAATTAATATTAAAAATCTATAAACCCTTTATAATAAAAATAAAAGTAAACGAGTAACGGAGCCTCGTAATTTATTAATAAGTTATAAACTTCTATAGTACCGAGTTAAATAAATAGGTTATAGAGTTCTATCCGGATAAAAAGATTAAATAAATTTAATTAACTTTAAAGAAAAGAGTAAATATTAAGGTTTGTAAGAAAAAAAAAAAGAAAGAAACTATATATTAATAAGATTTTTTAAAGATTTATAAAGATTTCCTAGAAGAGTATTTTAAAGATAAGTTTATCGAGGATAAAGTAATCGCCTTTATATTTTAAAATAATAAAGTATCTAGTTTATATCTTTAATACCTATTATAAGATACGGAGAATAAAGATTATTAATATAATTAATAATAATAATTTATATCTAACTAGTTTAATAAATTAAAAGTCGATATTTATAAAAAACGTCTCCGGGAGATATCGAGAGACTAGTATTCTATAAAAGTAAATTACGCGTTATTAAAAAATAAAACTAGTATTATAGGAGTATTATAAATAGTATCGTTCAAAGACTCTTTCGTTATAAAATCTAGATAAGAGTACGTATTTTCTTTAATATAATAGTAATCTATACCTTAACTCTAATTATTATATTAATAGACTATATATCTTTAATAATTAATACTATTATTTTAATAATTTATTTATTAATAAAGGTCTTTAAGTTAACCGGCTCCGCTTATATAATAATATTAATAATTAATTTAGTAATACCGATAGTCTTTATAGTACCCCCCGTTTTTATTATTTTTATTAACTCCGTAGTTCCTACCCCTAAAATAATAAGAGTTAATTTTATATATTATATTTATTTCTTTAAGAATATATAATATAGCTAGATTAAACCCGGTATATAATTAATAATATTAAAAATACGAAGATAAATACTACTATAGCGCGTTAATAGTTTTAGATAAATACCGGTAATATTTCTCCCTACTAGCGCTAATTATATTAGATTACGAATATTTATAAACTAGATAATTTTATTATTAATATTAATAAAAATACTAGTTTTAAAAGTAATAAAAATTACCGCCTTTATTAATTTATAATTAATAAAGTAATTTATTTCCCCTACCGAGTCCCTACTTTAATTAGTATTAAAATAGATATTATACTTTCTTCTCGATTATATTATCGAACTCGATTTCTATACTAATTATTATTTCCGATTTTAAATAGTATTTTCTTCTTTACGTTAACCCTTTAAGATAACTACTAGAATATATAATATAAATAGTATTTCGTTATTAATATTTATTATTAGCCTCCGTTAAATCGATTTATTTTTATTTCTTTTTTAATTAATTATCTCGCTACTTTCCTTATATAAGTTAAAACTTATGATTTTAAATAATAAATCGGGCCTTATATTTATTCCCCTAGATAAGAACTAGAACTCTTTATATTAATAATATTTAGGGTAAAGATTCCGAGTTAACTCCGAAGGCGTCGTTATTTTTTAATAAAGGGAGAGTTAAAGGGTCGGATTAGTCATCAGCCTTATAAAGCCTATATATTAATAGGATTGCACTTAGCTAGAAACATCATCTATAGCTTGAATAAGAAGTCTCTTCATCTTATTGTGTTTCCAAGTCTTTCAATGCCACGGCTGCAGCCTCTCGATCAAAGCCACCTTCTCATTCCAGTAGCCTTGTAGGATGACCGTCAGGCTCCTCCGTTCTTGAAGAAATCAACATCTTTTGAGGCTCTATTCTATATTACGTCTCCACTTAGGATTACAAGAATATGCACGGATTCCCCTACACAAGCCTGTGAAATACATCCATTGCATATTTTACGACAGCTTTACAGGCAGCATAACCTTGCCAAACTGACTCGACTCCGCCTTCCTCTTCGCAAATCGTCCCTTCTTCGATGGAGGATTCGGCTCATTAGTAGTCGTGTTATACGTTGCAGTTGCGTGCACCACACTGAATTGAATCGTCGAATTGCCCTCTCGGTAGGTGCTCTCAGTAGGCCCAACCGACTTGTACCCACAATCCGCTTTGACCGTACCTGTGGCAATGTCCAGTCCGGCAATAGCCCTCTCAAAAATCTGGAGAGCTATAAGAGGTTGATAGAAGGGTACCTCATGACCACTCTCATAGATCCGGACCTACTACTATTAGCAGCTTCTCCCAAGTCATTAGGAGCTCCACTGACAAAGCTGAAAGCGTCACTCTGTTTGGCTTGACCATGCACGATACCATCCGAAGTTGTGACATTCTCATAGCCTGCCTTGTTGAAGCCAGGCTGGTTCACTTCAAGCGACACGGCCTGCCCTCCAAGCCTGCGAAGCAGTTAGCTTCATCGTGTACTGCTGCATAGACCTTCAGGACGACGGACCAGTTGCAATTGTAATCAGCCTGCGAGGTATTAGCTATGTGTTGTCTTTGAAGTTACGAATAACCCACATCGCCGGTGTACATCATGACAGTAATACCCTGCTCAAGCAATTTCAACATATCCTCGACTGTGCCGTCTTCCCTTCCATCGTCACCTGTCGTATTGAAAGCGTCTCCAACAGCAGCGGAGAACTCGGTGAAATTTTGATAAGCGCCAATTGCTTGCTGCACTGTTGCAGTATTCAGATACGCGACATAGAACACCGGGGGAAATGGATCGGGCTGAAGCTCTCTAATATCATACTCATCTCGGTGCAAGACCTCGTCGTATATCTGTTCGACATCACGAGCACAATAATTGTCAGCTGCCGAGCAGATGACGTTGTCACCAGTTGCGGCGCATTGGTTGAGTTGATCTACGCAGTTACCAGGACCGTAGAGGTTGTTGTACATCTCGTCTTGAGTTGTCTGATTGAAGGGGGAGTAATCGTACGTGTTGCCCGGAAACACGGTGAAATTGTAGTATGCTTGATATTGGATCAGGGGGTTGTACCAGCCATTACCTATTAGAACAGTCTCGAGACTGATATTGTGTGCTCCAGGAATGCTCTTTGCGTTTTGGCTTTCGATGTACTCATTGAAGACAGGTCCGTAATGCCCACCATAGCTTTCCGTGGAGAAGTGAAAGGACTTTCGAGAGTATTGTGGAAATGCACCCATGAAGCCCTGAAGCGTGGCCCAGAATGCCGGAGCTGCTGCAGCCGTTGAAGTTGGAATATATTTGACAGGGACGTTTGGGTCAGAGTAGGTCCCGCATGTCCCCATGGTAACATTGTCACTTGGACAGGTGGTGCCATTCAGCACGATGACGTTTCCTGATCCATCTGCAGCCTGATATCCAGGTACTGGCACTGAGTAAGAGAAGCCGACTTGCGCAGGTTGGTCGATGAAGATCATGTTGCTCTTGTCGTTCCACGCGTAGGGATTGTTGACGACATTTCCGTTGGCGTCGATCCTGCAAGGGCCTTGCTCTTGAAAGAGGCCGATCATGCTCGATGAGCCAGGTCCACCGTTGATCCTTCATGTGGTCAATTATCAAGCAGTACGTGCGCGATTTGGGAGTAGATTTACCATGAGGTTAGTGGCGCTGTGCTTGGGTCTACATTCCTGGCTTCAAAGAACCAGAAGAAGATGTGCTATTGTTTTGGTCAGATCTACTACTCTTTGCGAATTCGATCTCAATACCTGGTCGCTAGAAACATCTACGTAGCCCGAATAAGATTTGGCGTCACTGAGCTCACAGATTCCCTTCGGAACTTCTTTGTAGCGGACTTGGTACCCCGCATATCCGGTCGCATTAATCAAGTCGGTAGGAGGAGACACAAATTGCGCGAGAGTAGTACCAACGCCCGCAAGAAGCAAGGTTAACGTGCAAATAGACATGACTGACTGCAAGGACCGACATGAATCCTATCAGAAAATTGAGAAGATACATACTTATAGATACCAAGAAACGAAATTAAATGTGAGGACCGCGAAAAGCCCCGCATGATGCGTCAGGAATGCATAATTCCCTGACCCAGGCTGTCCCCAACAAGGCAAGTACATGTTGTAAGAGATAAGATTTGGATGATACCGGTCGCATATATGAGGTACCTTGAGAGGCAAGTCGTCTACGGTGGTTATCAATACGGAAGGTCGTTGTCGGACTGCATTCCATGACAACATGAGAGTCTTTTAGGAAGGTGGAAGCATTGGCATCAAAATATCTCATTTTAGCCGAGGGCCGATTCCGCCGACCAGCGAAACGCTAATCCAACCAGCGCCCTCGGTACCTGCCAAGCTCGTGCAAGAGTCTTTAAATTACTTGATTCGCCGTCGAGCGCCTTACCTTCAAAGCAAGCCTGGTCGTTGTGCTCCGTGGCTCATAGTTAGGGCAGACTGTTCAGCTCATACGAATCTCCACTTTGTGAGTCAGGTATAGTCTAGTTGGCCCAACATCAAGATTCACCAGATTTGCTCCGCGTGCAATCGCAAATATTGAATCTTTAACGTGCAAGCCTTTTGCTATAGGTGATAATCATTAGCCATGCTAGTATTATTACTTGACTGAAGCTAGCTCGGGACGGCCGTCATTGCAACGGCCCTTCACCAACAGATACCTGTCGACACATTCATCTATCATGATAGAAACGTTTTTCCCTTGATTGACAATAGCAAGAGCCCCTACGATGTCCGTTAATACGAAAACTCAAGACGATGTATTGAATTCTCAGGACTTCAAGTGGTTTCACTCTCTGAGAAGAACAAACGCTATCTCCTCCAAGACGCCATCAATTCCTCACGGCATAGCATGGCCGAAACGGAAACACTTGGGGCTCGTTTAGAACACTTCAATCTGCCAGGAGCGAAAGAATCTAGCCTCAAGTATACAGCCCAAACCAAAGCACCTTTAAGATTAGTCAGCAGTCTGGGGAGGCGACTGGAAAAACAGTCGCAGCACCATTTTCAATCCTTCATAGCTCTCAGCTGTTGCTGGCATAGTGACGACTGGACGCCTATGGAAAGATGTCGCCAACTTGACAGTTGGCCACTATGTTCGGTGACGCTTCGTGAATCGCTAAACCAGAGAAAGTCGCAAGGAGAGGGCTTGTGGATTGATGCCTGCTGTATTGACCAGAATGATATAGTGGAGAAGAGGCACGCAATCGGTGCCATGGATGCAATTTATAGAAGTGCTCGTCAGGTGGTTATAGCCCTGGAGGTCTTCAGTCTGTCGGACGAGCAAGGTATCTTGCTTCAGGAAGTTCTCGCTAACAAGTTCTACTAGGGCAGTCATGATGGGTTCCTGTCAGAAGAAACGCTTCGTCGGTTGTCGATGATACTAATTGTTATCTTGTCTGCCCGCTGGTTCACCAGAGCTTGGTGTTCCCAGGAGCTTCAATTGGGCGTCCGGCATGTGTTCCTAATACCAACGGAGAGCGGGATCATTACCATCAAACCTGGCCAGCTCACGATCTATAATGGCATACCTTTCCAACTTCGATCAGACAATCCGACCTTTCTGGGGCGATGACCTCGATCTCACTCAGCTTTGACATCCATCGCGAACATCTTTGATGACTGATAATCGGACAACGAGGTCTTTCATGGCAGTGTTCTACGATATATCACGGCTCGAATCTATCTTCCAAATCGACAAGATTAGCAATGCTATGAATGTTGTGGGTCTTCAGACGTACTTCAAAGGTGGAAACAAGTCTCCAGACTAGTGTAAATGGAACGGTTCTAGGAGGTGCTGGTGATGGCTTGAAACCAGACTCGACGTCCAGCACAGCATTATGGCTGCATTGGCCTGAAGACGACAACGACGATGTAGCGGTAACAAGCTCTTCGAACATGTCCGAACCATTGAGCATCGAGTCGATTGATTGTGCACACATCGCTCTGGATTTCTTGGTTTTCAAAGCAATTGTCCTCTACGCACCCCCCAGCAACTCTATCACCTTAGCTGCAGATTTTCCCGAAGATTGCACATCGAGATACCCTACAGCCAACAGAGGGTTCTGGATGGGCTTCGACAAAGACACCGAAGACTTCCAGGAAAGGTGGCTTTTGCGTTCCCAAATCATAGTTTTCTCATTGCACTGCGGACTTCACTGGATCGTGAACACCATGACCTTCAGTTCCTCGCTGGCTTCCGCGATGCAAATTCAACTAGATGATTCTGAAGGTGGCTTCGACCTTCAGCGGATTGTCGCTCGACTTCTTCGGGCTGCATATCCATCAGAATTATCGACTCTTCTTAAACTTACGACTGAGCAGAAGCGAGCAGTGTTGCAGTATTTTTTCTACGTATTGTTTGTTTTTCCGCTCGAGGGCGAGGTGCCCATACTTTTCTCGCCTAAAAGCCCCCAAGATGCTTCAACATCTGGGTACGCGGTTTCCGACATGGGATCTGCTGGCAAGGCCATTAGCAGAAACGGTCGTATTAATGTCCCGAAAGCGGTAGTGGCCTATACAATGCTAGCCATATTGGCCAGTTCTTCTTGCGCTACGATCAGAAGGCTATGGATACTCGCACCCATGAAGTCTGACCATGGCGTTAATTCGGTGGAAACTGTCAAGAAGCTGAGGCTTTTTACTCTTGTTCCATTCAAGGATGATAGTGCCAGAGTACTTCGCTGGAACAATCAGAGAATCCAGGGGTAAGGAATTGGAGGAAAGCCTTGCAAAGAGACAACTGTCTACAGTGAGCACACAACGTACCTGAACAGCGATCTCGATTGAGAGCATTGGTTTTGTTGAGCATTTTGAGCGTACGAAGTTTTCGCAGTCAGAAGTGTCGAAGCAGGCAAGGCGGCCAAACAAAGGTCCAAGGAGCAGCAGATTCCTTCAACATCAACACAATGATGCCTTGTATTCAGAATTAATGAGCAGTAACGCTTGTTCACCAATGGTGTGATAGAGCAGCAAATCTGTCGATGACAAGGAACTTCCGGCCTTTGAAATGCCTCTGTGCATTAATCTCCCAAGAAAATCCGGCAATTTGGCTCAGCGATGAGCCCGGAATGTCAAAAAAATTCGCGTAAGGCCTCTGTAGTCTCAAAAATCTTTCGCTTATATCTCTCAAAAGTGTCGGACCGCTTTGTTATGACTTGGAGCGGGCTTAGAGGTACTCTTAGCCCTGCAAGCCGAAATGCGTATGATCAAGTGGGGCTTGATATCGAGAAGTTAAGTCCACTAGAACTAGCGCCGTATGCTTCTAAAACACATTTAACCTTCTACATTTCCTAAAACAACACCGAGTGAGGAGCTTCGCTCTACTACAATCCCTCCACCGATTTTGCATAGTGGTTTGCTCCAGTTCCTCGAAATCCTCGAGTCGGCATCAACAAGCTCAGCTATGTCGAGTCAACAATGCAAAGAGTTCACCCAGTCTGTTAGGGGTGAACGCCACCGCTGCACTCGAACGTTGCGTCAAATACCTCCATTCTGTTGGCAGCATAGAAAATCTGCTCGCGAAGCTGCCAACGCACTCGACGTCACTGGAGGTCTACCACAAGCCGCGATGCTACAATACCTGACCGCTGGACCAGACACGAATTTCGAAGCCGGTCTTATCAACGCCCAATGCCACCCAAGATCGACCAATGTACTCGAGCATGTGGCTGAGAAACTTGCTGGTGGACCTGATCTCGGTGCCTTAGAACGGCCGTTAGAGATCATCCAGATGATCCTATCCGAAATTTCTCTACCAGACCTTGGGAGCCTCATGTCTGTGAATTGCCGTGCTCGTTCGAGTGAGTGTCATTCGTAGAGGACTCATTGGAACAAATACGCTGACTACGCTGACCTTTTAGTGGTGCTTCGATTTCCAAAACACATGGACGTCATCACCCATGCTCCCTCGGTTGTGACAGCACTCTATCGAATAGGCTTACAGTCATATTTCTCGATCTCTCGCATCCACGACTTACTGACCGAATCTCGATGTGCGATCTGTGACCGCTTCGGTGGCTATGTCAACCTTCTAGACCTCCAGCGCTGTTGCCGTCGTTGCGCTCAATACGATCCTGAGCTTCAGCCCATGCCTCTGGAAAGAGCAATTGCCGAATTTGCTATTAAAGACGAGAAGGCTATCGAGTCCTTGCCTAAGATTGTGTGCCCTCCGAAGGACATCGACTACTTCGTCCTACCAGACTATGAATCCTTGTACGGTTCACCCGACTCACAGGGTAAATATTCCCGGACTCTTCCTCTCCAACCCAGACAATTCAGAGAAGTGTTTCTAGTTAGTCGAGCTGAAGCAAAGAAGACTAGCATAGCACTTGGCCAAGCTCCCAAACCATCCATCGGTTTCGACAGCGAGACACCTCGGCGATTCGATCTAGCAGTGATCCAACTGCCTAGCCTGGATCCCAAGACACAACAGTCAATACCAGCATACCGCTGCAGAGGCTGCACAATGGCGGAGCACTGTTGCCTGGCCTGTCAGCTTTCGCTACCAAATGGATTTGACATTCCTCATGACTTTGATCCTTGGATGTGGAGGCCACGGCACACGGAGGGAGTGCCAACGTGCAAGGCTATGATAGCAAAGGGCAGACTGTACACAGAAGACGAGATACTCGTCCATTTCGCCGATTGCGGAGAAACACAAGCACTGATGGCGGATTTTGCGGCGGAGCTCCATCGACCAGCCCCGACCGAGAAGGAGATTGCCAAGAAGAAGGCACAGAAGAGTGCGAGGCGTCAGTTCGGACATCGATGAGGTTGATTAGCATGTCAAACAACACTCTCGTCGGCACGGATATTGACAAGGTCAATTGGTATGGCAAACAATCCTCATCAGTGCACAGAAGAGTTTGGTGGCTCGAGTTCGAGCAGCTCATGCAGGAATCCTTGGTCCAATGTCATCAAGAATGCTCAGTACTACAGCCCTGTTGTGCCTAAGCTAGCCTCTGTATGCCCAAAGTAACCTCAGCGAAGCCATGGAAACTATGCAAACAGCCTTAGCGATGCACGTACTAGCTTCACGACACATTCAAATGTTGCCTTGTGAAAATCTGACCATTCCGTACGTTTTTGGTAGAGAGCTCGTCAAAAGCCATGCATGTCACCAGCGAAATCTCGCAATTCGCCTTGGAAGAGCCGCAGTAGGTTCTTTTCCGGAGTCAATTTCAGAGGTGTATTGATTGGCGTGGAGTGACATGACGGCTATCTTGTCCAGAAAAAGGAGCAGCAATATGTAGATGTGCTCTTCATCTCATACTCATTTCGAACTCGAACCGATTCGTATGGACAGACAGACACATTAAGCAGTCTGGGACGAGATTTTTCGAGTAAGTAGATTCTCTGGCTGCGTTCTAGCTGCGATTGACGGCATCACTCAGACACAGCGAAGTGGCTCGCTACCTCCACAGCTACCGAAACAGTTCATTGATTACATTGATCACAACATCTAGTCCACACCTCTCTCTGCTATCACACCTAACTCAATCACGAACCCGACTAATCCCTCCCCCTAAATCTCCCTACACCACTTCCCCAACCCCGCCACCCCCATCCCACTCATCCCCTCCAAACACCCCCCAACCTCCTCCAACCCAACATCAACCCTCCACATCTCACCCTTCCCTCCCCTCCCCCCTCCTGTCGCCGGCAACACCAACTCCAACCCCACCAACCGCTCCCAAGCCCCTTTAGCGAGCTCTTTACTCCACACCCTCGCGCCGCCACCGACGGCCATTTGTCCAGCGGCGCTGGATTGCAATTTGGATTTCGAGGCTAGGCTGACGTATTCGTGGTAGACCATGGCGAAGGTGCAGAGGGGGGTGGAGAGGATGATGTCGAGGCGGGCGGCGGCGATGAGGAGGCTGAGGGCGAGGGTGGAGAGGGAGGGGAGGAGGGAGAGTTTGCTGTCTGGTGGGAGGAGGGAGTTTGTGGTGAAGGAGGAGGGGGTGGGGAGGGTGGTGGAGGTCATGAGGGAGATGGGGAGGAGGGAGGCGGAGAGGAAGCTGGAGATGGATTTTGTAGAGGTGTAGAGGGTTTGCAGGAAGTGCTGGAATAGCGGTGTCTCGAATAAGGCGTTGGTGTAGTCGTTCCAAGCCGTAGACAGACCTTGGAGGTCGGGATTGTCTGGTTGGAGGAGGTCGTGCGTTGAAGGGTGGTAGCTCAAAGTGGAAAGACATATATCCTGGAAAGCGGTGAAGGTTTTGGGTAAAGACAGATGAACGTAACGCTGCCCGAATCGGCTCTTCACTCGTTTCTCAAGGCTGTCAACCACGTTGACTTTTGTCGTCAGACCGAGGACTGCGATGGGCGCGTTGCGAGACTGGGCAACGTCGAAGAGGTTGTAGAGCAGCGTCTGTCTCGGATGACAAGCGAAGAGGTCGAATTCATCGAGGATAAACACCACTGATTTCGCAGTAGCGACCTGGTCTCCCTCTTCTTCTCCCACCGGATGTGCAAGTAGAGCCAAAAGACTCGTCAGAGTATCAGCGTAATTGCTCCGTCCACTGAGGTCGTCATTCTCAGCATCCATCTCCTTTCCAAGCTGGCGCCATATCTCACGCAAGGCTAGCTTATCATCGGTATGGATGAAGCCATTGAGTCGTACGACATGGAAATGATCTTGATGCTCCGAGCTTAGTTCAGAAAGGACTGTCTCGACAAGGGTAGTTTTTCCGCTGCCTCGAGAGCCGATGATGAGCATGGAGTTGCCTTCACCTGCGAGTACGGTCTGCTCGACTAGCTGATGGACTTTTTGATGCTCTTCTTCCAGATTCACAAGGGGTAGAAGCCGCTTGCCTGTAAGACTTAAGAGTATGTGTGATTTGAGCTTAGCGAGAGCTTCAGGGTCGTCGTCGAGCAGCCTCTGGAGCACTTCGGCGTGTTCTCCTGTAGGAACATTAATATCTGGTTGTGATAGCTTTGGCGTGGCGTTTATTGGGCTTGCTTCCGCCGCAGATGGAGGTTCTTCGTCTTCCTCAACTGGGACTGCACTTGGGCGCTTCTTCTTCGTTTTGCTGGGCGTCTGTAAGACCTGCTCCTGCTCCTGCTCCTGCTCAGACTCAGCCTCTTCACGAGTCTGGGCAAGCTCATCGGGGGAGTCCTGCCTTGCAGAGATATCCTTCCAGTGTGATGTTTCATAGTCTTGCTGAACCGGCAAGACCATATCAATCTCTAACTGCTTCTTCAAGCGATCTATCTTTCGCCGTGAGGCTGGCATATGCACATCATTTCTTTGGGGATCCTCCACCTCCTCAGCCGTTGGCCTTATGAGTGTTCGACCTGCCCTGCCGCCTTTTCCCATAGAACTCCCGTTTGGGGTTTTCCCATTGACTTGTATGTAATTTTGTCCCGCTCCCAGGGCCGTTCCCGAATCCGAGTTCTGTGCCAGCTCAACGCCCTCGTCAAGATACACCCAGCCCTTGTGCTTCTTCCTCTGTTTCTTCGTAGTCGTAGACGTAAGCCCTTCTCCGTTCCGAGACATCTCTCCATTCGGGGCGCCATACGCCTTCTTTAAAGTGCCATCTCCGCCATCTAATCCAGCTTCGCCAGGGCCCATACTATTGTTAGAGCCATCTCTGTTTCCATCCAACGACGCATGGCCCTTGTATTTCTTCCTCTTCCCCTTCGTCTTCGTAGGCGTACGCAAAGCCTCTTCCTCCTCAACCGCTCCCCTACCACCATTCACCCCCATGCCATTAAGCTTCCGTCCACTTGCAGACTTCACACTTTTGGCCCCTAGATCTCCAGGCCCATCCAGCTCATCGACCTCATCTCCTCCAATTCCGTTCTGGAGACTAGAACGCAAAGGCGTCTCTGCCAATTTCTTCCTCTTCGTCGTTATGTGCCCAGCCTTTATCGAGAGAGTATCCTGTGGGGCAAGCACATCATCTAACTTCGGACTCGCCTGCTTGCCATAGACAGCTTGCTTCACCGTTTTCAGCACGCGCGAGGTAAAAGGCAGACTCGAATCGTCGTCGGCGGTTGTTTTGCGCCGCTTGGAGGCTCGGGGGGAGGGGTCGAAGGAGGAGGGCATTTTGTGGGATTGTTAGGTTAGTACATTGGTGGAGTAGATGCTTTTACTGGAGGGCGGTGCTACAAGGATTTGTCGTGGTTGCTGCGAGTAGGTGATTGCAAAGTGAATGCTAAAGTGGTGCGCGAGAACGGCTACGCGACGCGACGAAAGTGTGGGCTTTCCCGACTACAGAGACTATGAGTGCACTTTTTCAAAGAGGCCACTGATTGCAATACTTGGGAATTTTTGCTTCATTTCTATGCATAGCGTCTTGAGATCTGAAAGGGATTCATGGGCACAGATTGTACGAGGATGGCATTCATTGTTGTGTAACCCTAACCCTGATCCTGATCTTGAACCTGTCTACACACAACAGATTCGTTGTAAACGCACGAAATAACCTATGATTTAAGCGATGTCCACCGGTAGGATGATGTGACAGCCTGACTAGAATAAGTACTCTGTATCCGAGATATTGGTCGTGGGCTTCAGTCGTTTTGATGACAAGTATCAACCAACAAGTCGATGCTGGCAAGCAAAGGTGTTGGGATAGAACCAGGAATAGTGGCACTCGTCATTGAAGGGGAATGCTATGAGGAAACCAATTTGCAAGTAAGCTCGATGACAACCACAGGAGCCTGGAGGCTTTTTCTAGGGGACATGTAGTGGAAAGGCTTCAAGACAAATGCCTGGGTATTTTTAGCACATTGACAGGGAAATCCATTATCTTCGGTTCCATAAAGACATACCTGGTCATGAAGGGAATAGAACACTCAAAGCATACCAATTTGTCTCAAAGTGATGGCTATTCGCAGTGGTTCGTGTGCTAGCTTCTGATAAAGAAGATCTGCATTTGACTCCGAATTTTCTTGAATAATGACTGTTCATGCTGTTGCATTACGCTTGATATCCCCACTAGCTAGGCGAACAGAGGAATGATTATAGAGGCTTCAAAGACACTTTGCCGTACGGAGAATGACGCCAAAAGTCCTGGCAAGCGCTAAGTGATGTAGTGGCTTGGCATATAGATGGCCCCCATAAGGGTTGCCTAGACAATTGGTACACTGCGCCCCACGCAAGCTTCTCGGGGAGTGCGAGAGGGAAGCCTAAGAATCTAGTTCCAAGGTCCGCGCGCCTAAGAGATAGGGGGTATACCCTAGACAACTCCTTAGACAAGCCCCTAGAGCAACCCCTCGGAATTGCTAGTCATGGGCACTCGTCCCCAAAAGACACCGGGACTCTTTAGGTGGCCACTAGCGCTTAGGGTTAGGGTGAATTTGTACGCTAGCCAGGACTTTTGGCGTCATCCTCCGTACTAGCTTCAATATGGATCAGACGGTGCAGTCAGGAAGAACGGGTCCACCTTATACCTGTCTCACAAACGAGAGATATTGTCAATGCAGGGAAAGTAGTATTGACCACTGTTTAGCTAGACCTCCGCATGCAAGCAAGGGTTGCTCGAATTTCGCGCACGTGTTGGACATTCAAATGTATCCGCTTTGCTTCGGCTCACAAGATGCTCACTTTCAAGGCAGGGAAATATCGATCGAACGATCTCTTTGAGGCATTTTGTCAGTGCTTTGGACTAGGAAGATTTGTCAAACAAATCGGTGAGCATCTCGCATGGCTACCCGTAAGAAGGCGAGATATGATGGGATGCCATGTGTTTCGATGGTCAAAGCTACCTGTAGCATGACTTAGCAATCTCGGCATCAAGTCCGTGCTGGACATTAGCTCGGCTTACCGTTATGCTCGTGAAACATGTCTTATGCTCGCCATTAACCGAATTTCGACCTCGAGGACATCAAGCCTTCATACTTTATTTCTCAACGCAGTGGGGACTTGAAGATGTGGGGTATCTGTTCATGGCTTGACAAAATTTAGAACGTTCCAGATGTGACGCGCATTGCATACAAAAGCCTTGGCAGGCATGAGTAGCTTGAAACTAAGGCTTGCCGTCTTGCCCGTTAGCAGAAGCGACTAAGGAGATGGAACCACGTGGCAGACGCATTTCTGTTGTATGCCACGTTTTGAGCTAAGGTGAGGTTTTGCGGATCTTGGGCAACGCGATACGACGCTGCGTCATCATTTGCTGCTGAGCTCGTTGACCGAAGCGTGATGAAGATTGTTGATAAAAAGATCGTCGAATAGATCCAGACTTGCGACTGATGGTGGTTGGGTGGAATGGTTGGATGGTTTTTTGACGCCGTTGATCAGGCGGAATAATTCCACGCTTTTGAAGCACTTGCCTGAAACTAATTTACTGATGAGCAGGGTATAAGAGGTCTTGGCAGCCAACTGTCCTTAGTCGTTGCGGTCGATCTTGATCAGATTGCTTATATTCACACCCTTGAAGGTGTTTGGATGTGGGGCTGGTGATTTGCTGACCTTAGTAACGAAAACTCGGCGTTGAAGGAAGCACGTGTCCTCGTAATCCTTCTCAATAAATCAACACATAGATGTTTGCGCAAGGCTATGAAGTCTTGAAAGCGTTGCGAGCAAGATGCAACGGAACGAGATCGGTGCTGACACCATTTACACATTTTCGTTAGCTGTTTTCTTCATTTCTTCATTTCTTCAGGATCGCCCGGGCAGCTGGAGTTCAGATTATACTGCCAATTATGTAATGTGTTGGCGCCTGGTGGCGCCGAAGAAGATATCTGAAACCATCGTGCCAACACGAATATTTCATTTTGACGAAGCGTCGTATATTTCAACAGTCGCTTGCTATAAGCTCTCACAGCTTCTGTGCCCCGTGCGGCCTGCTTCGGGCGTCTGCAATCAGGCGTTGGGCCAACTATCATCTTGATTCGATGACATTTGGTTTTGACAACGGTTGATGCAGTCATGCCACGGATTACTGCATATGGAAGAGTAGCTAACGGCCAGTACCTTATCGTCAAGGTTGTTGACAGTGGCCGTGGCAGTGGCCGTATTTGGGGTCGAAACCGAAATAGTCAATCGAGACGATTCCAGTAACCGCCCAAGGACAATTGCACGACACTCTCTCGAGACAGCCAAGTTAGTTGTGCTTATCAATCAGGTCAAAAGGACTGGTAGAGCTCGACCATATTTTCGTAATTATGCAGCCCGTGTATAAGGACACCCCTGTAAGCAGGCCTCTCTCTTGAACTTCCTTCCCTTCTTAGTGCGCATTGGCTTGCATAAGGTACTTGTAAGAGGTGCAGAGTGGGAGGTGCAGGATCGCATGGGAGGATGCATTGCATTGCCTGAAACAACGTTTTCTCCCAACCATATATCTGGGTAAATTTCCAGATCAATTCGAATACGGTTGTGAGATCTGTCCCAATTTCTACCATGACAAAGGCAAGGATCTCTTTTTCAACGGTCATGAATCGTAGTCCGATGAGGAGCATATCAGCCTGAGCCAAGGATCGCCGGAGCTATAAAGGCTATTTCACTAGTGTAAGAGAACTTCCACCAGAATAGCACATGTGAACCCCACGATTCCGACTTCCTTGTATGTGAGTAAAGGTGTACATTCGTTGTGGAGAAAGTAACATCCTGTTGTCCTGATCTCTGCGCACACTCTGGTCGGCCAGATCATGGCGGAGGTATAATTACAACAACGATGGTAAGCAAAAGGACTCGGCTGACATCACAGGGCCAAGGTTGTAGCGTCGCCTTATCCATGTTGAAAATCAGAGGTACTTTATCATGTAAGACTGCAGGGATTCACTCATACCGTTTGGCTGGTACCAGTGGTGCTAGGGAGGACTAAGCATTAGCAGGTCTCCCATTATTCCCTGCGCCCTCGTGCGTGCCGATCAAATCTGACACAGGGGGCTTGACTGGGCTTGATGGTGCCAAGTCATCCCCCATCGACTGAACGCTGAACCTGAACTACTCCGTACTTGGGCCTGATCTTTGATTCCCCTAAGCCTGAGCATTTCGCCCCGCCCACGGCCCTTTCTACTCTGTAAGTTGTCTAAAATCAATTTGAATTTTTGCGGGACGCCGGCTCGCCGCAAAATAGTGCAAGCTTACAAGTACTTCAATTGGAAACCACCAGCCCGCTACCACTACTCGTACCATCCAAACTATCCAAACCAACTACCTTAACCTCGCTCCTACCCGGCAACGCTAGAACTACCTCCCAATTCTCCGCCGAATCTTCATAGTCATCTTTATCTC
>JAABUK010001005.1_pt1 | contig 55945 bp, 54 predicted proteins | sample 5559141 | NCBI WGS metagenome assembly JAABUK01 (sample SAMN10711869, study PRJNA513367) | rock metagenome | isolation source: Antarctica rocks | place: Antarctica: Victoria Land, Pudding Butte nord | collected 2016-01-03 | reverse complement strand
GGTATCCTACTCGCTGTGTCGCCCGTTCCCATCATGAAAAAGCACGCCTTCACACACATTCAATAGTGCCAGCCTCAACAAGCCTTGATCTCCCCTAGTGCAGGCCTCTGCGTTTTTCTCCCCAAGCCAAATCTTTCATGATCATCAGCCACCTTCCTCCGAAAAAGCCCCAAATCCTTCAACAACTCCTCCATATGCGCCTGCATCTCCTGCGCTTCCGATTCCGATCTCTTCTCGTGCGGTGGGGTCTGATAGCCCTCGTCTTCATCGAAGACTTCGGGAGCGATATACCGTATCCCGTTCTCTTGATCAGCTTCTGAATTATTAAAACATTGCTGCTTGAGTTCGTCTTGTGTTACGGTCTCTGTTTGTGCTTCTGGTGGGGTGGCAACGGCGATAGGATTTCGAAGGCTCTCTACGGCGAGTTTGAGGTGCAGGCGCAAAGCTTCGTTTTGTTCGACGAGCTGACGGATCTTGCTCTCGCCTACTAGCCGCTCTTCTTCCATCATGCGTTGCATTCGCTCAACTTTGGTTTGATACTCTTCTAATTTGTCGTCTCTGGCGCCGACGCTCTTATCTACCGCTGCCATGGCATCTCTGCCTCTGTTCATGCGCTCGCCTGCGGCCTGATTGGCAAGAGATACTTGCACTTGCAGCTCGCGAATTGTATTTTGCATGTCCAATATCTGAGCATCTCTCTCCGCAGCTGAGACGGAATCTTGATTGACAATGGCGCGGGTGCGTATGTGTTTCGCTTGGTCGGCGTATCGAAGGGTGGAGAGCGTTTCGTCATAGTCCGACGGTGCTATGCACGCAATCATCGCTGTCTTACTGTTTCCACCCAAGCTGTCCTTGAGTAACCAAGTAAGTATCGAATCCCGGTAAGGAACTACGTCTTTGCTGCGGGTCTTCCCTCCGTTGTGAACGCGGCCGTGTCGGGGATCTGCGAGAGCTGCTATGACGCGTCCAAGGGTCGTAAGCGATTTGTTAATGTTACTCCCTTCTCGCAGACGGGCACCAGTCGCTTCCGTGGCTTTCGCACGCTCGCTACCAGCGAGGTCGACGAGACGGATACGAGCTAAGCGCTCGGTGGTGCTGTCTGTGGAGAGGTCGTGATGTATCTGCTTGAGCATGATAGTGAAGACGGCGTGAGAGCGGGAAGAGGTGTCATTCATTTTCGTGGAAGCTGTGGTACGGCTGGCGTCACCCATACGCATAAAGCGAAGGAGCTCAGCGTAATTCTTGACCGGGACATCGGTCAAATCTTTGACGTAGGGACCTTCTGTCGGCGATTCACGAATCTTGAGATAATAGGGATGCTTTTCTGAGCATTGATTGGAGGGAGCCAACAGATCACGAACATGTTCATTGTAAACTTCAAAATAAGAGACGCGAACGGTATAAGATATATGAGGGGAGCCGCTGGATTCGATACGCTCGAAAAGATCCTCGCATGTCCGAGGAATAAGTCCTGGTTGGGTAGGTGTGCCCATCATTGTGTAGGATTTCCCTGATCCAGTCTGACCGTAGGCAAAGATACAAGTGTGATAGCCCTCAAAATTGTGATCCAGAAAATCCTCCCCAAGCGCGTTGTATATATCTTCCTGATGAGCATAGTGTTCGTCTTTCGTATCGTGGGACCAGAATGAGTTGTCGAATGTGAAATTCTTCTCTTCCATAATCTTCCGGCTCTGGGTACGCATATTGGCGGCGTCGGTAGCATTGGGTATCAGCAGCTTCGTGGTTTGGCCATCCGGATTCATCTCTACGAGACATTCTGCGCCTCGCTCGACCTCTGCAGCGCTATCAGTCAAGGCTCTCGCAGAGGTCAATGAGTAGCATACCTCGAAGCAAGAAGCCTCTCACCCGAACTACCACCCTCACGTTTCCTCCCCCATTGTCTGGCGTAGCTCTACCCATTGGCACAAGCTCCGATTCTCTCGAGCGCAAGGAAGGTGTTGATGCAGAAGACTTGAGCTGCCGCACCTCAGTAGCAACGCCGGGGAAGCCACGAGGGTCTAGCGCCATGTCTTGCAATCGAGTTTCGACGTCGCGAAGGATCAAGCGGTACCGTAATCGCTGCAAAGCATACATTCAAAGCTCGGAGACGAAATTGTAAACACAGCGGGTGATCTTCGGTAGGGATCTGGTCGCTAGAACTTAGTTCCAGGCCCCTTGGGCGCGCCGCGCAATCATCGAGTCTAACACGAATGTTCCCCTAAGACCTCAAGGATCAAGACCGGTAACTACATGGACTGGTCGTGGCTTCTCTGAACGTGTGAGTACCAGGATGCGAACAAGCTGGAAGGGATGGGAGTGCGCGAAGCGGCTGAGCTCTATCATCAACAAAGGCAACAGCCGCACATGCAGGGTTTTTCCTAGCACCGTTCAGCAGCCGCAAACCCAGTTCCATCCTTTTTTTCATTCGTATCTCACAACAGCGTAGAGCTTTTCTTGCAAGCGTTTGTGATCGTGATCTCGCTGCAAAGATTCGTGTTGACTCTCCCACCATCCTCCATCTCGTTTGTGAGCCTGCCAAGCTAGTGGCAGACTAGGCTTCAACGTGTTTTCTTTGTTGACTACCGCTTCCGCATCAAATAGGCAAAAAGAGGCGCCTGTTCCATAAGTCTACAGGCACTCTCACCTCGTGGGTGCTTGTCCAGATCCTTTGATTTTACCGCCGACAAATTCTCATTATCTTGTAAGCTGAGGGATCGGTACGTCATGATATAGGATCTGTGGGCGTGAGAGATTCGTTGAAATCCGCTATCTTATTTGATATGCTACATGCAAATGCCTGCCAAACATTCGTCTCAGCAGTTCTCCGTCACTGGCCCGAGCGCCCTAACGCCACATGATGCCCTTATCGATTGCTGAGTTTGCATGCAAAGACCAATCCTGACTGAGCAACTACTACCGGCCGCCGAGTTTCTCCGTGGTAAAGTCCCAGAGCTGACGGATCAGGCTATCAGGAAGGGTGTAAAGATCGACCTGGAACTCGCCTTCTGCAACAGGAATTAGAGCTCTGTTTCGACGTAAGTGTTGAGAGCAATGCAACTTACGCTCCACATCATTCCTAATCCAAGAGTCGCCGGTCTTATTGTCGTGAATCATCTGCACCACAAGCAGCAGGTCGTCCTCATTCACACGCTGCAAATTCTCGGCCAGCTTCTCCATATCCATCTAGGCAGGCATACGAGTCAGTGCTCCATCAGTTAAAGACGTCAGATGCGCAAGATAAGCGTACCCCTTTGTCTGGACGTTTCTTCTTCTTAGCAGACTCGTCGCGGCCCTTGGTCCCATTCGCTTCGCCTGGGACTGGACCTGACTCCTTCAGGATGGCTAGAAGAGGTGGCTTCGGGTTCTTGAAGGTCTAGCGACCAGCAGGCGCATCAGTACACGGACCAACGTAGTTGTCACTAGATGGGAAAACTCACAATTGTGTGCTTGCTTTCGTAATGCTCGCTTTGAAAGTTGAGGTCGTGGTCTAAGACCTGGTCCCCTGATTTGTCGCTGGTATGGAAAGCAATCTTCATATCAAATTCGCCCCATCCTTCCTCCGAGATTTTAAATGGTGCCCGCTTGAACGCTACGCAGATTATACATCAGTCCAGACACGACGCCACTCTGCATCTGATTTGGACGTACTCTGAACTTGGCGCTCTTTGAATGTTTCGTGGAGGTTGTAAACGACTTTGTCAAAGCAGGTAGCGGGGATCTCTTCGCCGTGAGGGCCTATAAGGAAAATCTCGATGCTCCAATTACGCAGGGGCATCTCCTCTGCTGCATTGCCGCTATGGAAACGAAGTGAGCGATCCGCGGACTATGCGGTAGAGATCGGGATCGAGGACTACGTACACAACGCGTTGCTTGGTGATAAACTTTATCTGGCGTTTGACCTGTACAGTTTATAGTGAGCGGGAGTTCCTAGTGAGTGTGAAGATACCTATGTCACAGGTGGATCGAAGTTAGTGAGATTTTTACCTCAGGCATGATTGCGGATTAGTATGCTCGTTCTGGGAGTAGGTGATGAAGAGATCACAAAGTGTGGAACGATCAACCTCGATTCGGCGGGAAGCCGTCGCTTCAAATCTTTCGGGAGCGCTTCGAGCGACTACAGGCGAGCCGGCGGCTACAGCGTCGGCTCCCCTAAAGTAAAGTACTTTACTGCCAGTATCATCCCGTTCGATATTTCAATTCCATCACTCTAGACCGCCGATTGATTAAGCCCGTGAGAGATTGGATGGATTTAAATCCGAGCAGTTCCATAGCCGACACTCCAACATATGTTAGTATGACGCTTTCAACATTTCTGCAGCGGAGCCGCCTCAATTTTTAAGATCAGACTCTACGTGAGTTGAGCTGTTGCGTCAGGCACTCGAGTCCCTCCCTTCATTCAAGGCTTCGGCCAACGATGGCAACGCTACGTAGGGGTCAATCTACCCGGGCTAAAGAAGGCGACTAGTCTATATGCACCATGAACTCTGTCACGGCGTTTGGAGTGTTGAAATTACGCGAGGTCGCAAATAAGACACTGATCCTGGACTGAGCTAACAAACGGATACCGGGAACGCCTGATTAATATTGCTCGAGGTGACGCACTGTCTTATATCCTCCTTGCGGAATGTAACCAAGGGCCAGAATAGGTTTCAATAAAGTAGATGTCGAAATTGCGACCGCGGAGGGACGTCCCAGGAATGTACAAGGAAATTAATGAAAAGCCAGAGGAAAATCCACTGTGAAAACTACGCAATTTGATGCAGCGATGTAGGACTCCCTGATGTTGGATGTTTCAAAAGTTCGAGGATACTATACCTTTGACACCTGCGTTTCTCCGACTAATCTATCCGGAAAGGTAAACAGTTGTATCAAAGATGTTAAGCAAGAAATGGGACTACAGCCACACGAGGGGGATGCGCATCCTGTTTGCAACAAGTTCAACTGACCACGCCACAGCCTGATTGTTTGCTACGCATCAGTTTCCCTTCGTTCGAGTGAATTCCAAGAGGGGCGTCCTGGAAAAGGTTTCTAGATAGTCGATGCGAGCATTCTTCTCTTCAAATGGGAGATCCTGATGAGCACAGGTCGGCTAAGTTCAAGTCTGTTTCACTCTTACTCAACAACACTGTGTCGATCTTATGCCATTACAAACTTTCACAATTCCGGACACTAAGCTCCCTTGAGCATAGCACTATTTATTAACATACCAAGTCTTCCCCCTCAAAATGCACCCACTCCCTCTCACCTCTCTTTACCCCATCAGTAACTGCTCCCCGTTCTCGAAAGCTAACCAGATCATATCAAGCTAGACTCCTTCGATATCATTCTCGGCCGTCCTCTTGATTGTGAACGATGGGCCAGGTTCGCTCAAGCCTCCGTGTCCCGCTTCACCAACTGCAAATTCTTGGCTTTACCCACGCTGTCTTCCACCCAAAGCGTCACGATGTTCAATACCTATACCATTGATGTAAATTTTCTGAAGTACTGAAGTGCGATACCTAGTGACTTGGCAGGATCGTCGACCTTCCCCAGCTTCACAGCTGACACTTTGGCAATATACCTCAGCATCATTTGGCGTATGGACACATCGTCGATATTGTGGGGCTGGGCAATCAAAGCAACACCTTTAAAAATAACTTGATAGCATGCTTGATTTCCTGTCATTGTAGTGGAGGTAGGAAGCCTCCTGGTGCTCGCCAAATGTGGTATTGATGAGCGGCTCTCCATCAGGAGTTGTCGAACCAGATGCGGTAAAGTTGGGTGCGGCAAGTTGAGAGTTTTAAAGCCCGTTGCGCCGGGTAATCATGGAATCAAGTGTGACGAAGTCAATTGTGTTAAAGTCAGGCGCGGTCGGATTGGGCTGGTGGGTAAAGCTAGTCAGCACGCTCCAATTTGACCCATGGTACGACATAAATATGTCGTATAAATAAGAGAAGTGTAAAAGACCCGCACTCTCCAAGTTTGGACATCTCTAAGGTCGAGCATATCCCTTACGGAGCCTTAAGAGCAATACAATTGCTGTAGAGCCTATAAAGCGAATTACCAGGTAGTATAATGCTTTTCACTTCAACTCTGTCTTTGGACTTGTCTTACTCCTTTGTCGTACAACAGTGAGCGACTATGGTAGATACAAATGCTGATTCGCGGACGAACCGTTGAGAAGGATTGCATTATAAGTATTCTCACCAATGGGTGGAGTGATGTTGGAGATCTGGATCTTGGAAAATCTTCGAGTTTGAACGACTGTGGTCCCCTTCATCCTGCCCAGGCATCGCTAGTTACATCCATGAGCGCCCTGTCATTCTCCATTTCCTCCATGTACTTCCCACCACCGAGGTCGTGCACAAATTGCCACCACCAACTATCTCGCGGCTGATACATCCATGCCGTGGTGAACTCCCAGTATTCCGGATACCAGCCCGCAGCTTCCCAATCGATGAAGCCCGTTACATGACCGTCTTTGACTAGGATGTTGTGGTGCATCAGATCCCCGTGCGTGAACACAACCCGATATGTCTTGTCCTGTAGCTTCCTAGCAAGGGCCATGTTCATGTCATAGTCGTCATGTAGCTTCTTCGCAAGCACCAAGTCCGTCTCATATTTGGCAAGGTCTTTGGCCGCTCCTGATGGGCCAATCAGGTACTTCTGGAAATCCTTTTGATCGTCGTAAGGACCGAAAAGGTGCCCAGGAGCTCGAACGCTTCGTATTGATGAGTTGGAAACGGAGCAAATGCGGTTGGTTCCCCACGGATTTGACCATGATCGCATTATATCAAGATAATTTTTCATCTCTGATAGCACTTGGAACTTTTCTTTCTCCGTCATACATTCATAGAGGTCTCCAAGTATGTCTCCAGGCAATCTGGTCATGAGAATGGATACAGGTGCACGCTGGTCTTTGGGATTCTCGCCGTAGCATATGACCTTAGGCACCGGAAAGCCTGCTGCTCGAGCCAAACGCATAGCTTGCACTTCCTCAAACCGTGTACCATCAGACCGCTTCAACAGCAGTCCAAATGGTAATGGTGCAATTTGAATGTCAATTGGAATTCCCACCCAATTGCAGTAGTAATATACCGAGAATAAGAGGAGTTTGTGATGCACCCAGGCCCAGAATCGACTGACAAAGCGATGAGAAGGTTTTGGAGGTTCCGCAATATTAGTCGCTAAATCTTTGAAAACTCGTTGAGGCCATGTAAATTCGGGTAGTAGCAAGCCTGGTGTAAAGCGCTTAACACCAGAGATTCGCCCCATCGCTGCCATTCTCGTAGTCTGGCTAAAAGGGTCAATTTGGTGTTTCAAGTGGTGAGAGTGATTGTAGTCCAATGGAATACGATTCTAGATTGATTCGACTGGCCAGGTCTGGCACAAGGGTTTGTGAGGTAGGTCACAATCTGCGATCTTTTCTACGGTGGGAATGGGCAATCTCTCCTGAAAAGAAAAGGCACTAGCATCTTTCTGATCTTTGGACCAAGACATAAGAATTAAAGTTGTGTTGCGATACTCTTGCTTCACCAGAGGCGAAGGAGTGTTTATTAAATCTGAGCTAAGGTCAGATAAGCCTAGCGCCCAATTCACATCATACGCTGTTACATGCGTGAAGCAGGAACATTCAGTTCACCTGTCCAGACCGTCTACAACGTTCAGCTATACCAACAGCTACATGATGCGATTGGTTTGCATTGATCGAGCCAAACGTTAGTCTATCAACGCCTGGATATATCGTTCCAAACATCTGCAACTAATCATCACCAATAGACCATCGCTTCATCGGCTCACATTTTAAATCTGAACTCCGAAACAGAACGACCGGAGGGTAAGTTCCATCACTTCTGCTGAACTCCACTTTCCCAGGATTCTCGATTAATTTCAATCAGCGAGTTGGCATCTTGCCATGTCTTTTGCAAATTTGAGGCATGGGGGTCTCTACGTCCACCTCACTTATCGAGGTCATCCTCCTGGGTTAGACAACTACCACTGGGGTCTATATCTCCACATCAACCACGTCAACGGAGGGACTAAGTATCACATCACCAACAGGGGTATTGACGGTACTCACTGGATTACCGACCATGGCAGGACCGCAGGAGTCTTCAAGTCAATGAGGCTGGTAGGGCTTTTTAGGATTGCACAAGTGTCAATAGAAAGATTTGAGGAGGCCGACGGTATAATCAGGACGTTCGATGAAAGCCTCAACGATGTCGAGGGCCGCACTTGCCGTACGTGGGCGCTAGAGGTTATGGCACTGTTGAAGGAAGTTAGCATTGTCCAATGCCAGAGCTTTGAGGCCCTGAATCGGGAGATCTTGGATTGGGCGAATGACAATGTTCAGTCCGCAGTGCTCGCCCAACAGCCGAGGCCTCTAGCAGATTCGAGTCTATGCGTGCTGTGAAAGCTGGGAAGGTCTTCTGCATCAACAGCAGGGCTAGCTTCATGGCGTCATTGTGATTTGTGACTCTTCCTTAAAAATCGGATTATGCCTGAGCCGAGTACAGTATCTCTTTGCAGTAGAGGGATTGTGATGGCGCTAGTAGAACTATGTCTTGGCACTGTCCCAGATCCGACAACCAAAAATATCCTGCCAATCTCTGCTGACCTCTAGTTCCATAAATCACCAATTGCACGCGCGACCACTACGCATACAATTGAGAACATGCTGTGCGCCAGTAAGTAGCTGGAAAAACACACGTCATAGCTGCTAGCTCACACCTAACAGTCTCCGGTGAAGCTCCCCAAATCCCTGTAGCCTCGAGCAAGAGTGGTAAGTCTGCAAACATCAATCAACAACCTCTCAGCTCATGAACGTAGGCAATGTCTTCGAGAAGCGTTTGATCGAGGCCTACATCTCAGAAAATGGTAAAGACCCAGTGACTGGCGAAGAGCTCTCGGTAGATGAGCTGGTAGAGCTGAAATCGTCGCGAACCGTCCGACCACGACCTCCCACTCTTACCTCGATACCATCGTTACTATCCGTGTTCCAGAATGAATGGGACGCCCTGGCATTAGAAACATATACCCTGCGACAACACCTGACACAGACGAAACAGGAGCTGACGAGTGCCTTGTACGAACATGATGCAGCAGTTCGAGTAATCACGAGGCTGTCGAAGGAAAGAGATGAGGCTCGGGACGCGTTATCTAGAATCACACTTAATGGAGGTGGAGCAAGACATGGAGATGCCATGCAAGTTGACGCACAGGAGCTGCCAAAGGAGCTTGTTGCCACAGTGAAAGCGACGCAAGAGAAGTACGACTTCAATCCGTCTCTCGCTGCTACTAGGATGTCCACAATTGCTAAAATTCGTCCAAAGGCTGTCAAAGACTCGACGAAAGCGCGCTGTTCCGGGGGAGTGGGCCACCCACGATACTGTCTCCAGCTTTGCACCGCTCCATAAGTCTAAACCGCTTTACGCTGGTGCTCGAACTGTCTCAGTAGATCATAGCGGTGATTTGGCTCTGTTTGGAGGTAGCGACGGAAGCGCTGGTGTTTTCGCAATATCTCAGAACAAATTGGTGCAAGAGCTTGCAGTGGGGAGCCCAGTCACAGACGCTATATGGGCCGGCAACAAGACAATCGTTGGAACTTCTACCGGAACAGTCAAAGTTTTTGAGAATGGCGTTAAGATATCAAGCTTTAGTGGGCATGCGGGAAAAGTGACAGCTTTGGCGCTACATCCCAGTGGCGACATCCTGGCTTCGGTAGGAGTGGACAAGAGCTACACCTTCTACGACCTTACATCATATACCCAGGCTCTTCAAATTACCACGGACACTTGTAAGACGACCCATCCAGCAACACATTGGCTTACATGCAGCAACTGACCTACGTGTAGCACTCTCTACGGCCCAATTTCATCCAGACGGGCATCTCTTCGCAGTTGGTGGCGCCAACGGCCAGATCAAGGTATTCGAGGTCACTTCAGGAGCTAACGCTGCAAATTTTGATGAGAGTGGTCCAATCCAAGCATTGTCATTTTCAGAGAACGGGACATGGTTGGCAGCGGTAATAGAGGCATCGCAAAATGTTTCCATCTGGGATCTTCGTAAGTCGTCACTACTCAAAGTGCTTGAGACTGGCGGTGTTGTTGTCAGCGTTCGGTGGGACTACACAGGACAATTTTTAGCAACCGCCGGACCAAGCGGGATCACAGTCCAGCAGTACTCGAAGTCGGCAAAGGAATGGTCGGAACCTTTGAGGAGTGCAGAGCCGGCCGTGGCTGTTGATTGGGGATACCAGGCACAGAATCTCGTATTGTTGAATGAGGGTACCCTCACGATTCTGGGTACCAAGTGAAGGAAGCATCGTGTCTGAGGGAGCGGCAGCCATAGAAAGCGGTGGCGTCCGTTTCTCCAACTGTATCATACGCTGCTGAGGATTAATGCGTGGATTGCATACGCTGAGATCTGATCAATAGCTCTTTCGACTGTGGGACTGCCAAGCCCGGATTGACGGTTGAGCCGTTAGACAGTACTCTATCTTTGAAAGTACTATTGAAAGATCTAGATTTGACAATGCACGGGTATAGATGACATTTGAGTATGGAGACGGAGCGATTTCATGGCGGCTATACCCATATCCAGCATTCAGCTTATGATGACTGACACCATGAACATTGCTCCTGTTCCACTTATTCGTTCTTGTTCCACCTGCCTTCGACCGTTACTTTCCACAGTACTCCACCAGCAAATTCTGTGAAGGATCTGAAAAGACTGCGTCGAGGGAAATGTTGAAAGGAGTTCGAAATAAAGTTCTTGAGGTAACGTTGCAACAGCGCGTCTGATCTACGCTATCGTTACCCTCAGGTGGCTGTTCTTTCACGAATGTACTTGCTTACTACTCTAGCATCAGTCTGCGCCTCGTTACGGTGGGTAGATCTCTCCCAGGTAGAACTATATAAGGGGCGATCAGTCCGACAGAACGACCTAACTTGGGGAGACTCAGTGGTGAATAAGGTCGCGCTTTACGGTAAGTGGCTTCTTCCGCGAGGAACGCTGCATGAAGACTGATTCCTTTGACTACATGACCTGGCTTCTGGAATTCTCTCAGACGACGTACATGTTGGCTCGAGGCGGGAGCGAACAAGCAATGTGTCAACAGACTCATTCCGACGAGATTTTCGAAAGAATTGTTTCACGGGTACCCACAATCTCTCATCCTGACATGGATTGGAACCACCAAGCGTTAAACATACTCCCCAAATCCTTGACTCTGGGGCCAAAAGCATGCTGTGAATAATTGTAGGCAATCTTATCCGGGGAGGCACTGTACATCTAGGCCGCAAAAACGGGATTCCCCATGACTAACATCCGTCTATCCCTAGCTATAACGATTTGAAGCTCGGACTAGTAGTTTTGAGGTCGTCATCGACTTTTCAAGAAAGACATGGACTTCGTTGAGGGTCTCCAAAAGAAAGATGAAAGATCTACCATTGCATCAAGCCTTCCACGCATTTGACTTCGGAATCTATCTCAAATAACGCCTTCGCTGGAGTCCTTGAAGTTCAGAACAAGCAGACGTGAAGGGCATACTTCCTTGGTCTTGCTACTCTCTCCTCTCTTGTCTAGATGAAGGATTGGTAAACCTTGAAAGACATATAAGAAACGACTACATCCTACTACATCTCCCACGACACAACAGTACGAGAACATCAGGCTTCGTTTGTACCATCCATATCTCCAGCAACAGACTCAAACACTTGTCTCCAACGTCCAACCCGAAGAGGACTTGGATAATGGTATTAAGCTTGCTCTCCTCAATCACCAACCCCATGAAGTTCGGTGCGCCCGCGGTTCTGCTCGCTGCCACCGGCGCAGTACCTTGTTAGGCCCACATGGTCCAGTTTACACCAGTCAGCAGTGGAGATACCTGCGACAATGCTTACGCAGAGCTCAAAGCAGTTCTCGCAGACATGTCTTCCGATTTCAAAGCTGCCGCAAAGTTAGCAAGGTATGGATCCTCATTGGGCCTTAGGAAGCGTGGTTCGATTGGAACCTGCATCAACCTTCGCTAGGAGCGCGATGCGCTCTCTCAAGCTACATGAATAGCCAGATCGCCCGCAATAGTCAATAGATGAAGGCACTTCCATGCCCGGCTCAGTCGCTCCAGCGTCGCGGGGCTGGCAATGTGACGCCAAACCCGGATACTGTCGATTGAAACGACCCTAAGAACTACAAGGATGTGGATGGAACGACCCAAAGAATCATGCTACCAAGGCTCTAAAGAAGAGCCAGGTCTGGGATGACCCAGAGGTTCACAAAGGCGCTGATTGACCTGATTGGAACACTATTGTTTACGACGGCAAGGCTGCATGTTCTACTCAGGCGGCCCGAAAGATGCAGGATTTCAACGAACCGGATATCGGCATGGATTGGAACAAGCTCGTTGACGATGGCGATGCACCTGCTCCCACTTAGGTGACCAAGAAGACGCAGGAATGAAACGATTCAGACCTTCGTAGTGGCATCGACTGAAACGCCGTCAGTTATGACGGCGATGCAGCTGTACTTACTCAGGCTCCCAAGAAAGACAGGATTCCAATGATCCCGAGAGCTACGCAGACATTGGCTGAGGCACTATTCATGGTGATGGGGCTGTAGCTCCTGCTACATGCCAGACTTCCGTCGTGTCTTTAGCAGAAGAGAGTGCCGAATGGGAACCGTCAGCCAAATGCTCCGTCTTAAATCTTGTCAGCTTCACTAAGTCATGCACCATCAGAACGAAGATGCATGGTTGCAACGATCTCGTTATGTAGGCCTTGCACGATTTGCTGTACCGAACATGACGACAAAATCAGCAGCTTGGTTGGTAAGATTAAGGCATCGGACTGCGGCATCGAATTTTAGCCTGGCAACGTAAAGTTACTACGCAAAATTGTCGCTGAGTACCTCCCACAGAACGATAGCTGCAGCACGGTCGCCAATAGACTTGTGCTCTTTGATAGATATTATCATACCGGTGGCTACAATTGTGCCACGTGGGAGGAAGGTGTGAACAAAACCAGTAATAGGACAAAGCCGCACCAACATCGCGAAGTTGACCTCGATGCAATAACCAAGGAGGCCCAGAAGGCCTGCAACGCAACTGCAGCTGCAATCGGTGCTCCAGCTCTATCTAACCAGATGTTCGCTTCCCAGAAGCAACAACTTTGCCATTGGCTTCTCCGGATGGGGTGTTGGAGAATGTGTTTGGTTTTCAGAAAAATACAGGAATTGAAAGGTATGATATGATTTTATGGCAGTGCCACAAGAACCAAACACGATGGCTTGATCTAGTGTTTAGCTTAGAGCGAAGTCCTAATTCTGCTACAATCTTATGATTTGCTGTAAAGATATCTCAGTTGTGAACGATAAGCAGCAGTACTCGAGTAACTGACTTCCTCCCTGTTGCCTCGTTTTAGATTGATCGACTGGCTGTACGATGTTATCTCTGAAGGATGAATGTAACAACAGCTTGCCAGGGGATACATTATGTGAAGCATGCCTCTTTTTCCTGGAGGACCCGAAAGGGAAATATAGCCGAGCCTCGAAGACCTTCCCGTGCTTCCCTCCCTCCCTCCGTGCCTCCTTCCTTCCGCCCCCCAAAATCCACTTCATGTAAATCATACTTATCATTTTCTTTTCTTCATACCGCCGTCACCGAGTCGTGCCTAGTTCCGTCTCGTTATAATTGCCGGCCCCTCCATCCTGGTCACTAGAACATGGCCTCTGTCGCTTCTTTGTTGTGTTCAAATCCAATAGATCGCAAGGTGAGTCCCTTTCACACCCCAGTCAACGTCTAGAACAGCTCACCAACTATCCGTCAATATGCAGAGGACTCACGATCACATGTCAAATGAATCTGGACGCTCGTCATGCCATAGCGGTCATAACGAGCCTTCAAACCCGTCAACTTCAAACTCATTCTTCAACCTTAACATTCCACCACTCAGGCGTGGTTTCGACCTCAGGCGACCTATAATGTCTCAGCCAAGGCTTGATGTCATCGACTTGACAGAGGATACGAGTAGTCCAACGCATGCCCAAACTATCCCACCTGCACCAATATATCCTGAAGCCCCAACACCGACCAACCGACCTCCACGGTTTGATAGAAACATCATCCATATTGATGATGAAGAAGACGGTACCATAGACGCGGGAGGAGAGTCTCCTGAAATAGAATTTCTCACTTCAAGGCCCCGCTCCCAATCTTTCAGTGCGTCGGGGCGCATAGCCCGCAGACGACCAGCAATTGCTCCCGGGACAGGAGCACCAACGCGACGTCCACAAGTCGCGCTTCGAGTCACACCAGGAGAGCGGAATCCCAACCATCTAGTAGGCTGGGCAGATGCTCTACAAACGCTCCAATTTCCCAGACCATTTCACTCCAACTTCGGCCGCGGTAACGATGAGTTGGTGGAGTGGGAAGGTGATCTTCAACGTGGACTATTCCAAGCTCCAGACATCAATCTCAACTTTTCGCAAGCTGCTTTCAACTATGAACAGCCTTCACGGCCTCAGCCCCGCCTTCCCACCTACGAACCTCCTCCTCCGGCACAAGCCGGCTTTACCAGGTCACCCCGTGAGGATGAATTACTGGTCTGCCCACATTGTGATGATGAGCTGGGAATGGGTGACGAGGAGGTCAAAAGACAGGTCTGGGTGGTCAAGGCTTGCGGACATGTGGGTACTGGATTGTTGCATTGCTACCAGTGTGCTAATGCTTGTCTCAGGTCTACTGTGGTGAATGTGCGAGGAACAGAACGCTCAAGTCAAGCTCGAAGAAAGTGAAGCCTTGGTCAAAGTGCGTGGTAGAAGGATGTGCAACGGATGTTAAAAATGCGAAGAGCATAATTCAGGTCTACTTGTAATCGTGGACATATGTACACCATGCTTGCTAGCATCGACCATTGTGCAGCGGTCAGCGGTTGCAAGAGCGGGCGGCGCTAGGGTCCAAATTTGCAACGGCGGATGCATTCATTTTGATGTGGCTACTAACGAGGTATTCGAACTATACCCAGTATTGCATCGGTGAAAATGCTCACAGCGTTCATGGAAAGGACATGAGACGCAATATGAGTCTTCTTGACATAGTACATAATGATTTTGAGAAATGCAATTCAGATCAGCTCAGAGACTTTTCAATATGGATCTGTTCCTCCCATTTTGGCAAAGCGGACTCTGCTCTGGGATCATCCACGCTTGCACCTGTCCAAAAGCGGCAGCTTGGCATGCACACCGTCAGAGTCTTGTTCTATTTCCCACATCCGAGGATCGGATTTCCACGAGTGGCACATCCTCTGGTTCTATTAGATATCCACTACACACCCTAGAGCTTCGTCTCTGTCCACGGACGGCAAGGTACGTCCGCAATAATGGACACCAGGCAGACCCCATTTCGCCGCCAACAGACCCAATATCTCATCGCCTACAATCTTGTCTGTGCCATCCTCTGGACCGCTGTTCTAGGTCGCGTGATACTCCTCATTCCGCTCGTCGGCTTCGAGAATGTCGTTGGCGGTGTGGGCGAATTTGTTAGATGGACTCAGACGCTCGCGCTGTTGGAAATCGTGCATTCGGTAATAGGTAGAAAGCCATGCATTAATCCAATTAGATTCGCTAAAACCTTCCCTGACAATCGTACATAGGTATCGTCCGCTCTCCCATCCTCACAACTGCCATGCAAGTCTCCTCCCGCCTCCTCCTCGTTTGGGCCGTCGTCAACCGCTACCCTCAAGAAACCGCACCCTCCATCTCATACAGCACCATGCTCCTTGCCTGGTCCGTCACAGAGGTCATACGCTACAGCTACTTCGTCTTCAACCTGCAAGGGGGTGGTGTGCCGCGGTTTGTGACGTGGCTGAGATATAATACATTCTATGTGCTTTATCCGGTAGGCATTGCGAGTGAGTGTGCGTTGATTTGTAAGGCGAGCTTGGTCGCGGACAGGTGGGAGTTGCTGGCTTTTTGGGGAATTTTGGCCCTGTATGTGCCGGGGAGTTGGGTGCTTTTCACACATATGATGAGGCAGAGGAGGAAAGTTTCGAGGGGAAAATGGGTTGAAGGAACGGGATGATGTGCTTGATGAATGGTCTCTTAAATGGCCTTCTTATAGATGCTATCTGTAATAGCATGCGGGTGGATCCGATGTCTAGAATTGTTTCTCGTCTACAGAGCTTCCCTCGTTCTTCTGATTCTTCGCTTTCGACTCACTCGTCTGTTGTTTGCCAACCTAGCGATGATGCGATCTATGAGCCTAGCATTTGCTACTGGTCTTGTCTTTTGGAGCGCCTCCTTTCTTTAGGCTACCATTCCGCGTACACCCCTCCCTATTAGGTTTGCACCCAGGGACTACCTCCGGGGGACATGTCTAGGTTTGAGCCCGGGGGTTACTTCCGGGGTGCGACTTCCGGGGTGCGACTACCGGGGTGAGATTCCAGGGGTATGGCTTCCGGGGGCTAATCTTGGGCGCGTACTCGGGGGACTATTTCCGGGGTATAAAAATTAGGCTTGCGCCCGGGAGGTTACCCCACTAGAATGCCGCTAAGCCTAGTATAGGGATCACTATGCCTAACAGGAAGGAGTGTACGCCGAAGGGAACGTGAGTGTACGCCTACAGGGATAGGGTGTACGCGGAATGGCAGCCTTAAAGTGTGTTGCTACCATTTGTTGCATAGGCAAGTCATGATGTGGTAAAAGGATGGATTTCTAGAGAGGCAGACGGCCTTGCTAAGTAGTAGGGCGCTAGGCCCAATGAGGCAAGGACACTCCTTGCCTCCTTGCGGAAGGCTCCTGCAGCGACCGCAACAGACGGCAAACAAACAATGCTATCGTCCCGATAGCTACAGCAAAACATACGCTGTGAAGGCTATAGCAAGTCTTGACCAATCAGAGGAGGGAGGTCGCTCCCAAAGCAGAATTCTTCGCAAGGCAGGAAGGCAAAAACAGGAGGCAAACCCAGACAAACACCCATTCATGTCATATACCCAGGTATTTGCCTGAAGGCAAACCCAAGTCCTTCATAGGATAGCCGCCTCGTTTCCATGCATTTCATTGAACTCCTGGACCATATCGGCGGCATTCCTCAGCAGCTCCCGTCCTGATGTCCAACAGTCTTCTTCAGGGCCACTATTCTTCCATCTGACCAAATATTTTAAAGAAAGGCTTCTATTACGCGTACACCCTATCCTCGTACGCGTACACCCTATCCTTGTACGCGTACACCCCGTTCTTGTAGGCGTACACCCTGTCCATGTCAGGCCTAGCGACTGCTACGTTAGGCTTAGCGGCTCATCGGCGAGGCGCCCCGGAACCAATCCTCCGGGCGCAACCCGAGCGTTGTCCCCCGGAACCCATCCTCCGGGCGCAACCCCAGCGTTGTCCCCCGGAAGTGACCCCCCGGGCGCAACCCTAATGTTGACCCCCGGAAGTGACCCCCCGGGCGCAACCCCAGCGTTGTCCTCCGGAAGAGAGCCCCCGGGCGCAACCCCAATGTTGACCCCCGGAAGCGACCCCTCAGGCGTGACCCCAATGTTGGCCCCCGTAAGTGACCCCCGGGGTATACTTCCGGGTACAACCTAAAAATGTTCCCCCTGAGGAGTTACCCCGCTAAGCCTAACGTAGTAGTCGCTAGGCCTAATATAGACGAGGTGTACGCCTACAAGAACGGGGTGTACGCGTACAAGGATAGGGTGTACGCGTATCAGGACGGGGTGTACGCGTAATAGAAGCCTTTCTTTATCGTGAAAGAGCAACTCGATCCTTTTTCGGACTATTGATTTCGTCTAGTGCGTATATTCTCTGCTTTTCAATCGAGCAGCGCCGAGGACAGCTACTCGTCATTTTCTGTTCTGTCACGTCCTTTGGTCCTCAAGTTTCGTTCGCTTCGTTATCATCGAAGGACAATTTGACCTTCTTCCTTTGTTTTCCCTTCGGCTTTACTTTCTGCTGCACAGATTCTCCTCTCACCGGCTTTGCCACTTCTTCGTCATCTTCACCAACGACCTTGGCCAGCCTTTTCTTGTTGGAGGCCCCGATTGCAGCAGCCTGCTGCATCATTAAAACACTCTGTTCAGGCGATACGTTGATCCCTGCGCGAGCCTTGGCTTGCGCAGCGAATGATTTTGTACGGGAGGGGAAGTCGGGTGAGTCGCTTCCCTCCTGCTCTTTCGCATCGTTTGATCTCATCAGGGCCTCGTACTCCGCTTTCGAAAGAGTATCATGATTGTCTTCCATAACATACGTTGGCTGATCATCCTCCTCTCCATCTTTCGTCTGCTTCCGGGGCCGTGCCTGTGGTCGCTCGTGACGAGCCGAGTCCCCGCCTCCATGCTGAGCCCTGAGCCTGCGGAGAAAAGCTGGCTCGTTAGATTCTTTGATGGTGTTAGGTGGATTCTGTCTGTCGCAGGACTGCAATCTCACCGTAGCTGAGGTTTTTAGCGTTAAAACTCATCGTATTATAGTATTTCTTGTTGACAGAATTGCCGAAGGACAATTGAGAACGAAGTAGGAATTTTACAGGTCAAATATTAATCTATGAAAAAGACCGGAGGTTTCAGCGGGCTTCTTCAATCAAAGCGGATTGCGGGTGCAATTCTCCTCCGCTTTGGTCAGACTACCTCTAATCTCATCATCATCATCATCACCATCATCTCAAAACTGTAGCTTCGGTCTAATGAATTTATTATTCTATGCTCTTGGACATTGCCAGAGGGGATGCTCATAATCTCATAGGTTGATGCAGATTGTTGAAAGCTATCAGAATTGCCGCGAATACAGGACTTGGCGAGCGAGGCGAGCTAGCCGAGTATAACGCTAGTCAAGTCTTGGCACTCTCGCTCTTCAGAAAACACCTTCGTTCGCATGCCTGCAGTCATTCATTCTATTGAGTAGCAACATCGGACAGACTGCGCCGACTCAACCACTTGGAGCCTAGGCTTCCGTTGCCTACATAGCTGGCTATTACGATTCACGAAGAAGTCAGCCTGGGCTTAGCGTCGGACCCTCCCAAAGTCGACCTCAAACCTCCTATCGTATCGCCTTCGCGTACTACATTTCATTTCGGCTCTCGATCGGTTGGACATGGAATAGGAAACTACACGCCATTCAGCGAATCTGAAAGGGCGACTTCGGTGTCACAAGCTCCTGGCACCAGGTTTGTCAACCGTGGGGTGCGCCTAAGCCGCTCGTTGCGTTCTCCGCCCAAAGCTCTCAACGAGCTTTCTGAGGATCCTCCCATTTTGCCTATGCTTTCATGTCCCTAATCTCGGTTCTCCTCCATAATCTTGTGGTGCCAAGTTGATACGGACTTGGAGACAGCGGTCGACTACACTTTCGCCAGTCACTTTGGCATCTGCCCCGAAGCCTTTCCCTACGGGCTCACCACAGTAATGGGTTTTATTCAAGGCCTGACAAAGCGGATACCTTCAACTGCATCTCTCCCTTCCCTTTCGGATATCACCAACGAGAAAAGCCGAGCGAGGTTAAGACCTAGATTATCGTTCTTCAAAAAACGTGTACCGTTGAGTCAGAAATCGAGTGTTACCGTCCCAATGGGCGCTGTACTTTCATTTCCATTGTTTATCATAATAGTAATAATAATTGTGGTCGTTGTCTGGCATCCTACATCGCCTGGTAGCTTGATGATGCCGGCAGGAGCCCCACCAGCCATACGGTAAGCCCGACAAAGCTTGTCTTTCAGTAGGCGATGGGTATTGATTTCAAAGCAGTAAGATAAGCGAAGATCACGACAAGGTTTTCGTGACCGGCTGCCTCGAGCCGCAGACCAATGGGCCTCGCGCGAATGCGGCACTGGTGGTGCTGGCAAGAAACCAGGAGCTGGAAGGGGTTGTTCAGTCTATAAAATCCATGGAGAGGCATTTCAATCGGTGGTTCCATTATCCCTACGTGTTCCTCAACGATGGCGATTTCAATACCACATTCAAGGAAACTATTCTGAATCACACAAGTGCCCCTGTGGAGTTTGGCAAGATAGATCCGAGCATGTGGGGATATCCGGATTGGGTTAACATCGAAACCGCGAGAGAAGGAATAAGGAAGCAAGGAGACGCCGCGATTATGTATGGTGGCATGGAGAGCTACCATCACATGTGCAGATTTTATTCAGGGTCTGTACTAGTCCAGACCAAGTTTCATCTCAGATTGCTGACACGACATCTAGCTTCTTTTACAAGCATGAGCTCCTACAAAAGTACGATTGGTACTGGCGCGTTGAACCAGAGATTAAGTATTTCTGTGATTTGACATAGTAAGGCTTATTGTATTTGGACATCAAGCTCGTGCTGACCATGGCCAGTGATCCATTCATACATATGGAACGCGCAAACAAGACCTATGGCTTTACAATCGCAGTCAAGGAATTGCGGGAGACTGTGCCAAACATCTTCCGCTACGCATCTGCCTACAAGCGGGTTAATAATATTACCTCTCAAGGTCTTTGGGAAATGTTTGCGGAGCCGGCTGGGGGTCCAGAGGATGTCTCACTGCCGACCGAGGACCCCAAATACAAACCGGCGTTGCCTGAGGAGATTCTTAGTAGCGAACCAGGCTCGGCTGGAGTACCAGATGTTGATCCAGAGGCTATGGAGGGAGAGACATACAATATGTGCCATTTCTGGAGCAATTTTGAGATCGCTAGGCTGGATTGGTTTAGGAGCAAAGAATACAACGACCTCTTTAACATGATGGACAGGAGTGGGGGCTTCTGGATGGAGAGGGTAACCTATTCTGCACTCTTGAATTTTTCAGTCACTGATGTATGTGTCAGTGGGGGGATGCCCCAATCCACTCGCTCGCAGCGGGAGTCCTCTTAGCTCCTCGAGATATTCATTACTTCCGAGATATTGGCTATCGGCATACGACAATACAGCATTGTCCAGCGAACGCGCCTGGTAACCGGCAGCTGCCCAGGCAGCCGTTTCTCGAAATGACGACAAAGGACGAGAAGAAGAGGAAGGAAGAAGATGAGTTTTGGGATACGTGGGACTCGGTCAAAGAGAACGGCGTGGGCTGCAGATGTAAATGTGACACAGATATCGTCGACGTCGAGGGTAAGCTGGGGAGTTGCCTCGCGGAATGGGTGAACGTAGCTGGCGGATGGGCATCAGCTGCATAGCAATGGAATAATATATGTCGGTTGTTTCACGTTCTTTTCAATTCTTGCGGCATGAATTTCCAAGCACGTTTCAGGAACAGCAGTTTTGCCGTACATCTCTGCATCGGCCGACGTTATTGAGCACTCGTACATAGCACGCGCGGAATGTTGGTGAAGGGCTAGGCTAGGGAAGGTATTGAGCTTCATGTACAGCAGGGTCAAATCACATGCACATCAGCATCAGCATCAGAGGATCCGGAATTCTTGATCAAGACACTGCTGTCGTCCTTATCAACGATCCTGCTACAAGGGGATGAGAACGACCGCTGACAGCAATCGCTCTTTACGATGAGGGGGACCAGCTCGATCAGTGGAATATGCAGATACAACAGTAAAGGGAGACTAAAGCACATTCTGTGCAAACTGAGCCAACCAGACTTTGCTCAAGTGTCGTCTCGACTTCAATTCATTGTGTGAAGTAAAAAGGGGCAAGCATGCGTACAACTTTACAGTAGCACAGTACTTTACTTCGTAGTAGCCCCTGTGCCCCTCCGGCCTCGAGCCCCTCCACGGTTGCGATAAGGAGGGCTTATCCGCACTAGCGCTAGTCGGTGGGCGTGTAAAGGTGGGGTTCGTCCGTCGATGCCTGAATCATCTCGACACTCTTCAATCAAACCGACAGACTCCCCTTCGAGCTATCATCACTCCTGGCACTTCCAGCTGCCCTTCAGCTCCCACCTACTCGTGCCGTCGTCATCGGCGCGCCTTCTGTCCCCGTGATAGCCGAGAGCTCAGGAGTCATAAGGCTGCCTGGTCTGCTCACCGAGCGCCCCGTCTCCACAGTTTAGTGTAAGTTGCTACCTGGAAATTCATCCAATTTCCTCATCTTCTTATGCCTGTGTGCACCCACCTTCTCCAAGCATATATGCTTCCCTAAACACCCCGCCACTCGCTGCAGTCGTGGGCTAACCCTACTGGCTTCATGCAGCGGCCTGGTGCTTCGCCTTCCTCAGACGTTGAATCTTCTGTAACCCTGAAATTCCCAACCATACCTGTATATGGTACTCCAGCAAGCTGGGGCTCACACTCACAGATAGTCACGATGACTTCAACCCATGAGGAGAGCGGTGACGATACGACGAGTTCTCTCGGAGATAGCTCCTACGACTTCATTGATGATAGGAGCAATGTCACTACGGACGATGAAGAACAAGATGCCATGACAGCATCTACCACATCCAGCGATGGCCATGTCCTCGAACAAGTAGACTTCCCTCCTCGACGAAGAGGGCCGAATGATCATGGCGACCAACCCTCCCACGGCCAAGCGTCATCCGGCCACTGTGGTCAAGAAGCATCCTCTGGATCGGAACCAATATCCAGTCAGGGCTCTGACCTACGAGCAACCAGCGATTTGGGGTCCTATGACGAGCAGGAACCTATCGAATTCGACGAACCCAGTGTCACCAACCTGAACTCTTCAAGATTCACTGAGGTCTCCCACACGTTGAAGATGGTTGAGAAGCATGGTCATCTAAACGAGCTAAACAACAATGTACTGGATCGCCTCCAAAGCCAGCTGGCCGTCACGGTCAGACAAACCATGACGAGCCATAGCCTCACACCTAAATGTGGACAATACAAGATCTTATATGTTGGAGATCCTTCCGCAAGGGAGCCAATTATTCAGAAGATTGGCACTGCATTGGCAGCAGGTCTGACACGCTCCACACTTGACCCGGAAAAAGCTCGATGTTCGAAGTTTAGCATTGTCCCGATATCTGCTTTCGGAGAGGAAAGCTCGCCAGAAGTCGTCCTGATCGACTCTTCCGGCCTAGAACTCACCGTCGAAGATTGCCGTTATGCTTCCTTCGCAAGGAAGGAAAGTGGTACTGATTCTCTCCGTATGGATTTGTCGAGTGGGGCCCTAATTGAATCTACCTGGACTGGGTCGAGGTTTGCCGTCTCCAGTAATTGGAGACTTCCAGACATTGCAGTCTTCTACATACCAGACAACGATAATTTCACGTTGAAAATGACCCGCCAATTCGCCCGATCGTTCATGAGCCGCCATAAGGTCTTATCAATCGTGATCGCCCAGAGCACTTTGTGGGATAAGCTAACCACGGAGCCCATCACTTTGGATTATTTGACTCCACACATTTGCCTTGAATCTCGAAAGTCGAGCTTCGTCAGTGCTCAGATCGTTCGACGTTTCCCCATCGACCTTACCACATTCCTAAACATCGATGCTGGCCAGATGAACAGAAATCTTGCTTGCCTCGCCGCAGCCGCCGACTCCTCGAATTCTCGGCGAAATCATAAGCAGACCTCGGATGAGAAGCTGAAGAACACGCCCAAAAACGGTCCTTGGTCTCTTCTGGAGATATGTGAGTCACTTATCTATGATGTCAAAAAACATGGGTTGATGGGGTTGAATCGGTACGAGTACATAGCTGGACTGGTTGTTGTTCTGATGTCTGTACTCGGTATGTTGATCGTTGGATTTGGTCTCACCGAGCTTCTTGGAGCGTCCAAAGTCTCCAACAGCAGGGTCTTCCCAGTACAGACTGAGGTATGGTCCACTTCGAATCTCTCGACATCAGCGCTATCATCAAATGTACCACTCGCCTTGCCCGGCGCCCCCCCGCTGGCCCCAAGCTCAGCATCATCGATCCCAACCCCGGTTCCTGCTGCCAAAAGCTCATCTCCAAATACCGACCTCGCCGCTTTCCTATTGGATGCCTATACACTGGCACCTGATAAGTCAGAGCAATTCAAGATCCATGTTCTCGGCGACTGCCACATTGTGCTTAGGCCGCCGCATTGGTTCAGCAAGATGAAGAAGGCCCCAAAACTTCTTTTCAAGGTTTTGCGAGGTGACATGGAGCTCGAGCATCAACTAATCACACTTTTCGATGGAGTATACGCTTTGCAGATCAAGCGTGAAGACGCCTACAGCATGCTCACCGTAGAAGTTTGGACAGATTCCAAACCAGTCGTCAACGAAAATTTTGAGGTAGACTTTGGCTCATCATGGTTCAAGGTCGCGGGGTGGAAGAAAGCAACTCGTGTGTTTATAGAGACGGTTCGGGGTGACTTACACTCTGTACAAACAAGCCTGAGCACCGTCTATGACCATACAAAGACTGGGCTCTTGACGTTCGTGCAACAACGGAGAAAGAAGGTTGCGGCCCAGAACGCAACAGAAAAGGCCATCTTAAAGTCTCATCTCGAGGCTGTGGTAAAGACGAAAGAGCTCATAGTAGCACAAACGAGGGACCTTCAGCGTGGCTTGGCCATGAGGCTATATGCCACTCGAGCTGCTGCATCAGTCCAGATCAGGGAGAAAGCTAGGGAAATAACTGAAGAACTGGCCTTCTACACCAGCAACAAGACCAGTATGATCTCCCAACAAGCACGCATGTTTGCTCGATCAATTACAAAGCTGGATATCAAAGCCTTTGCACAAAGTGCTCGAATTCTAAGGCGGAGTCATTTGCGGGAGATGCAGAAGAAGGCGCTGAGGACTTGGTGGAAGGTTCGAGGGCCACCGAAGCAGCAAAGGATGAAGGCCAAGGCGAAGGGCCCGCCTCCCGTTATATGATGAATAATTACATGCCCCGCATGTAAGTCAGAGTCAGTGTGATCGAGGCGTGGGGATTTCTTAACGGAAGATATCGCGAATGTTCCAGGACAGGGTTTTCACGGGGGTGTGGGAATCTGGAAGATCTCAGGAGGTGGAGCGGGGGCGCTTCGGTGTCAGCTTGCGAGCCAGGTCCACACATAGGTGCATCCTGTACTTTACTTATGAATCTACCATACCAAACATTTCATCCGACGATCCTATCTTAGCGAATTCCAAGTAAGGAAAAGTGAAGCCACATAAAGAGTGGTGAATGGAGGCTGTTGCCCTGACAGGTCGACTTTAGGTAAGGCTTGGCGCTAGCAACCCGAATATCTGCCTGCATCTGCACAACCTTATGGAACATTGTCCACAACATCGTTGCATGACCTTCCTCACTCCTATTCCTGCGCAAGTGAGATAACACTCACAGACATTCCTTTATTTGAGATATACATAAGCACCTCCATCATGGCCGAGACTAAGCCCGACCCCGCAACCTCTACTGAGAAAACCCCCTCCACCACCACACCCACAACAGAGCCGAAAACCGAAGGAAGCGCCGCAGCAGCAACAGACAAAGATGCATCAACCTCATCCTACACGGAAATGGCTACAAACGCGGCTACGGGCGTTGCTGGCACTGCCACTACAGCTGCAGCGGGTATGAAGGACAGCGTATTCAGCATGTTTGGAGGAGGAGCGAAGAAAGAGAAGGCCCCCGAGGAGGCCGGCGAACCAGATCGGAGCGGGAGCTCAAAGGCTCATAAGGATGCCGAGGCTGCCAAGGAAGACGGCGGCGAGGAAGGGGTGAGTGCTGAAGGCGCCGGCATCAAACACCTACACTCATGACCTTTCTACTCGGCCCTACACCGAACAACCCATTCCGCGAATTCCTTGCTGATCTGCGTTCTCCCACAATTTTAGGAGGAGGAAGTAGAATCGCCAGAAGTCCACTTCGAGCCTGTCGTACACCTAACCGAGAAAGTCGAGACCAAGACCAACGAGGAACTCGAGGAACAGACCTTCAAGATGCGTGCCAAGCTATTCAAATTCGACCGTGAGAGCCGGGAGTGGAAGGAGCGTGGGACCGGGGATGTGAGACTGTTGAAGCATCGGGAGAACGGGAAGACCAGATTGGTTATGAGGCGAGATAAGACGCTCAAGGTTTGTGCGAATCATTACGGTATGTGCACTCTTACGGCATGGTTGAACTGGACATGGCTTCCATCTTGGCTATGTACGGCTGGTTGGGACTAAGAACAATGGTTGCAGTGGTACCGGACATGAAGCTGTCGCCCAATGTTGGCAGCGATAGAAGCTGGGTTTGGAACGCGGCCGCGGACGTTAGCGAGGGAGAGCCGGAACCACAGACTTTGGCTATCCGGTTTGGTAATAGCGAGAGTACGCCTGCGCCTCTCCCCTCAGTATCACGGTGTGAATCTGACCTGGGTACTCTGTCTAGATGCCAACCTCTTCAAGGAAGCCTTCATCAAAGCACAACAAGAAAACGAAGCCTTGTTTCCCAAGGAAGCTTCAGAGTAGGCAGGCAAGCTACGATGGGAAGGGAAGGGAGGACGGCATACCGCGAATGGCAGATTCAAATACCTTAGATGGAAGAGCGATGCATGGCGAGATCGAAGCAAGACCAAGATCATAACTCGCATGCCCAATCAAAAAAATTGATAATTCTTACTCGACTGTATACTACTCGACGTATGCGTGTGACAGATCGATTGATGGAAGTCTCGACGCTTCCTAGCTCTAGGTCTAAAGCAGATGGGTATGTAAATCAACATCCAAACGTGTAACTGTGGCCCCAAATAGCCCCTATATAAAGAATTGCCATCATCTTAATCATGAGTTTATTCATACAATATCCAAGCTCCTTCTCACACTCCCGAATCCCCTCTTCAGTAGCTCATGGACGTCAGTACTCCTCCGCTTTAATTTCTCCCTATTCATCATATCCTCTTCCTCATCTTCATCATCGCCTCTTATCCCTCTGTCAGCCACTGCAAATGACACTTTAAGCTCTTGTGGTGATCTGGCGTCATGTTCCGAGTGCTGCCGCCTTCTTAAGTCGGCACCCCTCGGCTCGATCTCGACTTCATGGGAAGTCCTCGTCGGGCCTCTGGAGTCCCGAGACCTGTCCAGCATTTCTTGAACTTCGCCCTCACGCTGCTTGTTCTCTTCGGCAGTCCTCACTGGACGAAGAACGTCCCCCGGCTCGTGCATGACTGAACCGCCATACGAAGCATGAGCAGCCAAGCCTACCGCCGCCGCCTTCTCAAATCTACTCTTGATAGCCGGGTCTTTTTCCAATTGTCGGAAGACATCAGCATCGCTAGGCATCCAAGAGCCTTTGACTGTCTTGACGCCAACTTCAAGCGCCCAGCATGCCATCACAACGAGGACAAGGGTGAGCCACCACAGCGGATTCCTACCAAAGCGGTCGAAGAAGCCATCTTTGACGTTGTAAATGACGTTGTTGGTATAGGTTGATGAGAGGATGACGTTCCACAAGAACCAGCCCCCGATACTGATGAATATAGATATTGCACAGGTATATGTCTTATTGTGAATCTCCCAAAATTGCATTTTTGTCGCAATGATGATGATGCATGCGGTGAAGGTGAGATCGCCCATAGCATAAAGCCCATTATCTGTTGTAAAGAGCGCTTGGCCGTACAACCCGAGCATGATGAAGAAGACGACGACTGCTTGAGAGGCCGCCATGGCGACCCAAGCGATGTATATTTTGATCTTGAAGCCACCGTTGTGGTGGCCGAGGCTGTGGTAGAGTTCGGGCACCGCGAGAAGGGTCGAAGCCGTGAGGTCTTGTTCGAATATGCCCATGAAAATGACGGGAAGAGAAGTGAAGAGCGTATTGAACATACTGAGGGACCAGGATTCGTACAGTGACGTGCCAGTGTAGCCAGCCCAACGTTGGTACAAGGCTTGCGTGAGGTAGAAGAGCATCTCCTTCCAGAAAGTTCCCAGTGTGTACTTGCAGGTACGATTGTAGTTCCAGCGGCCATGGACAAGCAACAGCTTGGTGAGAAAGCGAAATTGCGCGATGGAGTAGTCGGACGTGCGGGCTGCTTGCAGGCCTTCTCTTCCTGTAATGCCAATCCCGACATGAGCTTCTTGTATCATGGCTATGTCGTTGGCACCGTCACCTATGGCTAGTGTAACGGTGTTCTTGACCTTGTGGCGAATCGACGAGACGAGGGAAGCTTTCTGGGCAGGCGAAGCCCGACAGCAGATAACAGTGTCGACGAGGATAGCCAAGGAGAGAAACAGTTCGTAAAGAGGCTCAGATGCTGTGATCTGCGAAAGCGTATGGCCGTCAATGACAACGACTGAATGGGCAACAATGTCGTTGTTCATCTCCAGAGCTGCGGCTGCTACGCTTTGGCCAACATCACCAAGCTCATCATCGAGTATAGTTACGGTCGAGTAATCTTTGATCAGACGACAGCTCTGTCCAATGTTGATAGCCGTCTCCCGTTTGTCACCAGTCAACATCCATAGCTTGATCTTAGCACGCCGTAGCTTGTCAATGGCTTCTGGTACGCCGTTTTGGAGTTTGTCTTCGATAGCAGTAGCGCCTACCAACTCTAAATTTCTCTCTACCATCGCTCCTGCTTTTTCAATCATCTCCTGCCGATTGTGGAGACTTGTCGAGGCGTCGAGGTATATCTTCTTCCATTCCTTGTACTCCTCTTCCTCTATGTATCTATAGCCGTAAAGTAACGTTCTCAAGCCTTCCGTGGCAAAGTCGTTGATATGCTGAAAGCATCGTTCGAACACCGCGCTATCATCCATCACAAAGGCCTCTCCTACCCATTCATCTATATCGTCACCTTGGAAGGAACTTTCACCGTCGAGGCTAGCATGTGGCTGCCGTGGACCATAGTGAGCGGAATGTCTCGGAGAATAGTAGACGCTTTTGTTGTCCAATTCTGACAGGTCTACATCTGTCTCACGTTCCCTCAGCCAACCATCTACAACATCTCGGATTGGATCTAGTCGGTTGGGAGTCATGCTTTGTCGTGTGAGGCCGCTCATACTTGGTTGGCGGATACTCATGCTTTGCCGGGCCACGCTGTTCTTCCGACTTCTTGCTTCGCTTTCGCGTCTGATTACCTCTTTAGCCTCGAGACTCTTCCTGTTCTTGGCCCTCTGTTCGACCTCAACAGCCTTGGAGATGGCGAGGCCAGATAACCTCAGGAGACGAATGAGTGTCGAGTCTGCGCCCTTGCAAAACACACAGATTCGACAGTTCGGCATGCGAACGATTATTGACATCCTCTTCCTATTGCTAGAGAATTCGAGGATGTCGAGTACTTGATACACCTCGAAACCTGGCTCACCCTCGGAATCTGTACCCAACGTTTTGATTGTGATGTTGGCATTTCGCCGGTCAACCATGATGTATCCTAGCTCTTGCGCAGCTCGTACTAAAGCCTGCTCATCTGGCGACGCCGCTTGGTATTCAATCTTACCATTTGCTTTCATCTCCGGGAAACACGTATGACACAATGCTACGGAGATCAGGAAAGCACGAACCTTGCGGGCAAACAGCATATGTGGCCGACGTTGAACGTATCGTATCAACTCTGTTGTACTCAGCTCTGGTTGGGAGATAGATTCCCTGGCAGGCGACCTCCAGTGGGACGCTTGGGAGCCATTACGGATGGGAGAGCGAGGAGTATCCAGAGTGTTGCCTGGCGCTACTAACCTCTCACCGCACGCCGAGGTACTTGCTCTTCGCCATACAGCAGTCTTCCCTTTACTGCGCCACTTCTGAAGAGGTGGTCTGCGAGTATTCTCTTTGATTGCATCTTCTTGTAGATCTGGATCATGGAGCCAAGCGGTACCAGCTACACTGATCTTCCGAAGGCGCATCGAGTTGTTTGTCAAAGTGCCGGTCTTGTCCGAAAAGATGTAATCTACCTGACCTAGGTCCTCATTGATTGTCGATGTCCTTGCCTCCATAGGTGTGTTCGACGCCTCGTCATACATCTCAATGTCGCTCAACAGGAGCATCTGGAAGAGCTTCACAATTTCTAAGCTGACGTACAGTGACAGCGGGATCATCGTATTGAAGAGGATGATGAACGATACAAGGATAGGAAAGAAAGCAACTCCAGCGTCCGCAAGGTACCAGGAACTCTCCTCCACGTCTTCTTGCCAGATGTGGTAGGCTACGGTGTTGAAGATCGCAAGCAGGATGACGAAGACGACAAGGATGATGACGACTTTGTTGACCACAGCCTGTAGAGCTGGCTGGAGATACTGGTCAGCGCAGTCTGGATGACGAGTAGATACGATAGCTGGCCACTCACTGCCTTGATCCGAGGATTCTTGGTAGCATTCATCCTGATTTTGCACTCTTCGCCTGTATAGATGACCATGCCAGTGACTTCAGATGTATTTCTTACGATGCTTCCTCGATAGATAACCTCGTTATTTGTCATTGGCAAAGTTTCTTCTCCAAAACTAACTTTGCCTTCGAAATTATAGAGATCAAGGTTAGGGTCCTCAAGCACAAAATGGGCGTTGCACTTGGCGAGGTCAATTGTGGATTTACCAATTCTTGATAACGGTGGTGAAGCCTGCTTGCTTTGGAGATTACTCTCCCCGTCAAGTGCTATTGTTTCAATGTAAGCCACATCTTCCGTTCCTGTGGCTTGCAGTACAGCGATATCCGCAGGGACAGCATCGTCACGACTAAGCTTGACAATGTCACCAACCCGGATATCTCGCCATTTTGTCTCCACCCAATGCTCAGATCCGGAAATAGCGGTGTTGCCACAACCATCATCGCTATTTGTGGTAGGACATTCAGCATGCAGGATATATGCCGTTTTGTTGTTCTCCGCCTTGTCCAGTCTATATCTTCTCAGATCATCGTATCCCTCCTTTGCAATAGAGATTGTAACGAAAAAAAGGAGCGGAACAATCGTCGTATACGTTCCTGTGGTGCTTAGACCGGGTATCATTTGCAATATTGAAACGCAGAGAAAGTAAAAATTTGCTAATTTGGAGAATTGTGCGAACAATTGACGAGGAAGAAAGCTGTAAAGAGTATATCTGCTCGACAAAATGGCGTTGTTGATATAATCATTACCAGTTCTATCATCAACAAGTGGTTTCTTCCTAGCTGGGTCTAGTTGTAGATGTCGGCCATCTTTGGAAGGGGGAATATCCCTGATTTTGAGGATCTTCTTGCGGACTTGCTCCTTGATTGCCCGAATCCGTAACCTGAGACCTTTTCGAGCGGCTTTGCTCGCCATCCATGTCTCATAATGGGGCAGCGACGACATTGCATCAGGTTTTTTGACCGACTTTGCCGCGTGCTCAACGTCCGCTTGTTCGCCAGCCGAGGAGACAGCGATGGTTGTCTCAGCACCAGCTCCATCACCTGCTGACAGTGGTGATGCATACCCCGCAGAATTTGTGACCAATTGCAATTCTATCGCAGACCCGCTGCTCTCGGCTTGTTCGTTGATGTGGCGTTCCAATGCGGAACTACGAAGGGAGAAGCCGCAGTCTCTCGTTCGAGGTGAGATCGGCGAAGTTGGTGACTGGAAAGAGGGCGATCTTGCAGGTACGGAAGTCCGGCACTCTAGGGAGACGGGTTGGGGGGGATATCTTCGCGGATCAGAGCCATCTGTTTCAAAGGTTGCGCAATTGGTATTTACTGAGAGGCTTGAGGTCGTCGATAATTTCCGGAAATGCTCTCTTTCTCCTTCAAACCCTAGGCCCAGCGCATCGGACCCGTTTTCGTTTCCTCCATTCGGTGAATCGTTGTCCTCTTTCCATGAAAAGGCTGTATGGAATGATGGCGCTCCTGACGATTGAGGAGAGACGGCGGCATAATTGTGACCTACTGAAGGAAATTCAAAAACCCGGATCGATGAAGCATTCCTGTATTGGGAAGCAGATTGATCCTGCATCTCGAGCTCGAGGGTCGGAGGTCGAGCTCCGTTATCTATAGAGGGTGATGGGAGACCGTCTCTTCCTCCGCCAGAGTCATCATGCTTGTCTTGATCCATGCTGCTTCATTGATCTACCCTTGATGAGAGCCATTGATACAGCCTTGGCGTGTGTTTCTTCGCTCAGCCTGCCAAGATCCGGGCTTATTAGAACCAAGTGTGAATAGACCGCGCTTCGCAGCAACGTGTTTCGTTCCTCAGCATTGCCGGATGTCCAGAGAAAGCGGATCGCGTAGATGCTGTCTCTGTGTCCGAGACGTTGTACTGATGGTGGAACGCTGTAGCCTTTGTTGCGGGCTTACGTACGAAGGTCAAGCCACTGATGTCTCGCGGCGTTCTCCAATTAAGAGCGGATGTTCTACGGCAGCCGTTATAACCCGTTGGGATCTCATCGAAACTCATGTCAGCCCTAGCAGTTGACATATGTCTGCATTTCAAGTAAGACTGTTAGTCCAGATGGCAGGACCGGCCAGCGCTCGTGAGTCCTCTACCACCGATAGGCGACCTGCCATCTCCACCCTTCACGAACCCAAGCGGCAAGCTTCTAGAGATATACTGAGCTAAAGTACCTCATGATGTATAGCCAGTACCCGGGGCCCGCCTTTTCTACCTTCTACTGTCCTTCGACCATCACAATACCTTCCAAACAGCATGCTTTCGACTTTGTATTCTACGCCCACCACAAGACCGAACACCCCTGGACTAGCCTCTGGATAACTCCCTCTGCTGTCTTTGAGACCAAATTCCTTGATCGCAACAGCCAAGCTAATCGTACCCCAAAGACAAACAATAAGACTCTCCAGTCGGATCTAGTCCAACTTTTCCCTCCCCCGTCGTGACAAGCCAGGAAGTTTCCCTCGATTGAACCCCAACATGGCCTCAAGAAGTATTTGTCCGGCATGCTTTTCTCAGCCTTCAAACCCCTCGGCCAGTCTCCCGATCGACCTTCCGCCATTGCCCAGCTATTAAATTGCTTTCGAAGCCTAGTCTGTATTTGCGTGTCTAGTTGGATTTTGATGTCCTGCTTCCGATGGTCTTATTCCTTAACAGGATCCTCCGTGATGTGCAACCGGTAATGTGTTGCCCCACCTTTCGTGTTGCCCTATATATCAAACCCATAAAATATACCCAAGTATTAGTAAAGATAGGATCTTTGAGGCTCTTCGATTTGCACCTTCCGCCGAACCCATTTCCTGTCCATGTGAAGTCACGCGGTATATAGCATACCTTGCCAGTCTCCCAGGATGGGCCGCCTTCTTTCTTTCTTCCTTTCTTTCGGAAAATGCTACGAAATATATCACTGTCAGTGGCTGTCTATAGAAAATGAGAGAGCTGAAGCGGATAAATAAGCAATATATGTAGTTGTCGAAGGAAGAGACTTGTGTCTAGAGGGAGCAGGAACAGAATACGTACAGCAGCCTCACGGCCAGCTTAGCCCAGGAGACCCGGAGACCCGGCTTTGTCAATGCTTTCCCTCGCCGCCCGCAGGGCACCCCGGACCTTGTCGACGTACATATTCTTGTTTCGGTAAGTATATAGACATAGGGATGAAGTATAAGAGATGTATCGAGAAAGGGAGGTGCGAGGTCACAACGGATTGATATACCCAGGAACACTGACGCTCCTTCCTCGTAAAGTGTATTGCACATCACCAAGCAGTAACCTACCTACAAGGAAATAGGACCGAACATGATAAGCAGGAGGGTGCGAAGTCGAAGCAAGCAGGTATAATGGTAGGGTGTCCCATAGCTCTGGGTTGCCCCGGGCATTGTCAATAGAGGGTACAACATCGTGTCCAAAGAAGCTCTAACACAGTTCTTGAGGTACCAAAGCTCGGCTTTTGAAAGCTGCGATGTCCGATGTTGTAGGAATCGGATTCCTCGGCGTGCAATTCTTTTGATGGTTAATCTGGAGGTCCAAGTAGACTCGTATGCCCAGGAAAAAGGATGCCTTGTTCTAGGATTGCTGTTAGGGGAGTGGCAATTGTCTGTCTATCACCAGCTATTGATTCGATAGCTTAGGAGCTGATAATGTTCGCTTTTGGCCAAAGAACATTGGCTACGAGCCAGCGAATGGATGATTGAGCGCAGTACGTACCCCATTGATCGTAAGCCAAGTTGTGGTTCTATCTTTTGGGAGCGGTTCTTTCGTTATAGCCACTCTCAGATAGCAAGCCTGATGTTCATGATTTGCATTGCACGTGACCAAGCAGTAACACCCTATCTATACGGAAGTTTGCTGGAATGATGCACGGAAGTGAAAGACAGCGCCGCTGCCTCCCGTTCCAGACGAAAGAGCGATCGCCCATCGAAACAATAAAATATAGGATCAACCGCGTCCACAAACGCCGGCATAAAGATCCAAATGCTGGCTTAATAGGCACTGAACATTGAACAAGTGGAATAGATAGCGAGTGCATGACAATTCGCTTTCTGTCCGAATCAAGAGGTATCTTCCCCAGCTCCAACCCCTATGCCTGTATGTACCATCCTAGAACATCAAGCCTCGTATCAACGCCCCGACTAGCCGCGGAACACAATTTATCTGACTCCACAACCAGTGGACTGGATTAACGAATAATGATCATTAGTAATTAGACTCCTGTTTGCTCCGGACTGAGATTAGTGTGATCCAAGGGGCCGAACGACACCATGTTGTGCATGTCCATTTCCTCACTTGACGACTCTTCCTGCAGGTGAGCACCGAATTCTGTATCTTCCATGCCATGATTTGGTGAATGCATTGGCAGGTTCAGATTTTGCTTCGAGTACATCTCACTAAGTGAGTATCCATCATCGGACATTGCGGATTGATGGTCGTGCGATATTGACAAGAAGTCGGCAGAAGGAGATCGATGCATGTTGGCCAGAGGAGGTGATCCATCTGCAATGACAGGATCACCATGGCCGTAAGCGGATAAGGGTGAGACAGAAGGATTGATAGTGCTTGGATGCTCTCCCATGGGCGAGAGGAAAGGTAGGCTGTAAGACGGGTTGAAGCCAGAAGCAGGTATAGAATCTATATGTGCTCCGGATGAAAAGAACGTCGGGCTCGCATAGTCCGATGGCGAATTAGTGGTTCCTGCGGACAAAGGATATTGCCGGTAGTCCATGTTTCCATAGCCGGAGGAGGTGTCGATCCTCAGATTAGCTCCAAGAGGGCTAAGGTCATGATTGTGTTGAGCTATAGGTGCATAGAGAGGAGCGTCGGTCATATTCACGGACGGTCGTTGGATGTGGAAAGATGGCATTGGCGGCATCATTGAGAAGTCAACGGCAACGGGTACTGAGCGACTTCGCGTACGCTTGTGACCACGTGGGCCTGGCGGTTGCATGCCAAAGCCATTTTCCTGGAACATGGCAAGGTGTGGATGTGTCATGTGAGCAGTTGGTTGTGATGACGGACGAGGTGGGGCCATCATCGGAGAGACAGGAGCGGAAGCGGCCATTGTGTGTGGATCGAACGGACTGTGCCTGTTTACAAAAGAATCCAGGGTCGTCAATTTCGCCAATTGACCAGCAAGCACTTTGGGATGGCCGCCAAGGTGATGCACCATGATCATGGATGCTTGCTGCTCCTCCGTGAAGTCGGCACATTGATTGAACCCTCCAGTACCGGCGGAGTCCATGAAGAAATTGGGCGGCCGATTCAGCTCAACGAGGAGGCCGCGAGGTCTCGTCGGCATGCCACTGGCGTCTTCGGCAGGGTCTCCGTACTCCAGCGTGATATTTTTAATGTAAGCGAAAGGATACTCGATTTTATAGCCAGCTCCCTCGTTGTGGATGTAATATGTTAGGCAAGCTTTGTCAGGGGCGTAAAAGACCACTAGATCCATGGCGTTCTGGCCTACTCGACGCCATGTGCCGATACTGAGCGATTTGCAGGTGAAATGATGAATGACTACAATTTATGTAAGCTCATGGCCGTGATAGGATCATGTTTGACTCCTTACCGATCTTGCCTGGTTGGGAAGAATCGGGGTTTAAAATCATTCCGCCACTGCCATAAGCGGTCATGTTTGGAGAACGGCCGAGAAACTCTCTCCCCAGGGGCTTGCCGGATTCGATTGCTTGGTTGGCAAGATAGGTACGCATTGATTCGGGGATTGCATCGCAATCTTCGCCAGTCTCAATGCTTTTCTTCGCAAGCAGCTTGATTTTGGCCCGCCTACACCTTTCACGTCAGCTGCTGCAATGTACGCGATAGTCTGTAAGGCCCACCGGTTCTGAAACCATATCTGGACAGACCTCTCGGTCATACTTATATCTTGCGCTATACGTTCCCGAACCGTGGCAGTAGGTGTAGGGTTCTTGTTGAACTCAACCTCCAACGTAAGAAGTTGGTCTTGCGTGGCCCTCTGTCTTTTCTGATTCTTCTGCTGTTGGGTGAGAGTACTCTTCCTTGGTGGTCGACGAGAGGTAGGGGGGGCTCCACTGGTCGCGGAGACCGTGGGCGAAGGTGTTGAAGACGACATAATGATCGGAGTAATGGAGGGACAATGAAGCCCAGCTAGTCCCCCAGATATCTGTTGATTATTGAGGATACTTCAGGCGTTGGGCGATAACAGTGGATGACCTGGTTGAAGGGTGTTGAGAAGCGCTTGGCCTCGAAGAGCGCGCGTCGACAAAGAGGTACTCGAAGGAAGGTAACGCTGCTAAGGAGCGGAGTGCAAGAGCCACTGACTCCACAACAGGCCTAAGAGAAAAACTGCTGGACCTGAGCAGGTAAATGCGCCGGGTGAATAGAAGGAGTGGCGGGCTTGGAGCGGAGAGGGAAGTCGGGGAAAAGAAGGGAAAGGGTTAACAAAGAACAAGGCAAGCCAAGGAGTGGTATGGACCCGAAAAGAGTGGCGGTGTCCGTATATGGCAGAAGCAAAGAGCAAAGAGCAAAGAAAGGAAGGTGGACGGCGTCAAAGCCTACGGCAGCAATATCAAGTGGATGCTACTGATGATGATGTTGTGGTGAAAACTAGAAAGAGATTGGGAGGAGGGGGGAAAGTGACGGTCAGGGGGTGCTTCGGTTCGAAACGCGTGCCGACAGGGGAAGAGCCGAAGAGGCTGCACCTCTCCTTTTATGTCCAGCTTCACTGCCTCGACTTTTCTTTTCTCTTCGTCAACTATACATGCTATATTGATGTGACTAGGAATCACCGCATATTGGTAGTGGGTGTACCATGTCTCTGGGGAACATATGCCAATCTACAGACGGGATCCTGAGCCTCTGGCCATCGTCAAAATCAAAGCCTACAGAATTCCATGACAGTCGCGGATGAGACCTGCTGAGTTGTCTATCTTCGGAAGCAGGTAAGTCGCCTTCCGTCAAGGTCGTTGCTCTTCACAGACCGCTTTCCCGTGAAGAGTGTGAGATGTGAGTGGTGATGAGAACGGCTGTGCCGCTGTGGCCAGGTCAGACGTGGTATCATGCTCGTTACAAGCTTCGCTGTCCAACGGCCTCGACCCCTGATCGTTCTTGCAACGCCGTCGAGCACCTTTACCGCTAAAGATCAGATCATGCCAGGCCCAAGCTCCCACAAGCATCGAATGAAAATCCTGCCAGCGTCCATCATACTGCTAAAAATACCATCCGAGAGCTAGTGATCATCTGATGCTTTGACCAACTTCTCTCTTCCCTCTTCCCTCTTCCCTGTACCCACGCTTGCCACGCCGTGTGCCGTCACGCTGATTTTAAGCTCACCAACGGCCGATTCTGTTCCTGCAGAGCTAGCCTAAGGTCAATGACCTTAGGTCATGCATCCTTTTCAGGCACGAAACCTAAACGGGTTTAGTGGCTCCTCGTCCGAAATCTAAGGCGAGAAGCGAAGCGCCTGTGGCTCGGATGGTCTGCGTCTTTGCATTCCCGAGGACAGCATATGGATATCCCACAGCAACGCTTCGTGCGCCTGGTCGCGCAAGAAAGGCGAGGTTTCGGTCAGCACTGATAATAACAAGCTTGCGGTGTAGGTACTTTAGTGTGGGGAGAGACAGTGCAGATTTGATTCGGTGCCTGTGTGGTACTCCAGGGAAAAGCCCATGCAAGTCGAGCGGCTGGCCCACCCTGGGCTGAAATCGGTGTGCTAGTGGAGCATGAGCGTGATCTTCGACGTCGTTCATACTCTGAGCCTTTCCAACATAACATTACAGCGAATATCCCTCGAACGTGGGTTCTAGGGCTGACTTAGGCCTTAGCTCTGGAAGCTCCTGTACGATTCCCTCTCAAGTCCTTTGGACGGCCAAGGAGGACTTACAGAGACTTCCGATTACTACCGGGAGATCTTTGAATGGAGGATGTTATAGTTAATGTTGAGGGGTACCGCATCAGTGTCCCGTCGGCAATTCGATCGACTGTTAATTGGCTCGTGCAGCGACCTAGGATATAGGCCGTCTTTTCGGATCTATCAATGGGATATCCGAGGGATTGGAGCTTGGAAACCCAATCGAGTCCAAAAATTCGGCATCCCCTTCTCCAACCGCGAGAACTAGATTATGTCAGGAATCGGAGTCCCATTGAATCATCTCAATCACTCACTACACCATCGTTCCTCACCACCCCATCCTTCACCCAAATAGACCAAGCTCCCATCATGTTCGCCATCATAATGTCTGTGAAGAGTCTATCTCCAACCACCATGATCTGACCCGGATGCTCGACCCCAGTGGTCGAATCTCCACGTAAGTGATTGAAGACGTCGCGTCCACAGCCAGGCTTCTTAATGGAATGGCGGAATACTTCAACGCCAGTAGCATCTTCTAGAAGCTTGGCTTCATCACCATACGGATCATCATTGGTACCTGCTGAATTGCTGACAATCAGAAGACGCGATCCCGGGTAAGCTTTACGTAGTGTTTGGAAAAAATCCTGGAGATATATGAAATTATGATTCAGCAGGAGGTTCTCTTAATAACCGTCTGATGTACAGTCAACCATGGATTATATGAGAATAACACACGTACTACGTATGGTAAATAGACGATGTTCTCTCTTGGTTTGGCGAAGCAATTGTCCTTGTCAAGTATGACAGCTCGAATATCAGGCTCTTGACCCCCATTTGCTAAATTTAAAGTCTTTGATATTGGCAGGGAGATGCCGTCAAATGTAGGCACGGTAGCATGAGGCAAACATAAAGAAGGTTTCACCAGGAGCTTGAAAGCACTGAGAGTCGCCGAAATATTCATTGAAAACGACTGTAATCGATGTAGGATATGATGTGCTAGAATACAGTAGGCAAGTATGAAGGAACGGACACATAGTTAAGGCTTGGCGGATCGCTCAGCCCTATTGGTTCCAGGTCTCTCTCATTCTCTTCACTGATTTGACGCGCAAGTCTCAGTTATATCTGTTCCCCTTGTGCGTCTCCAAAGTGCGCACCCCCGAATTACGATGACGAGCACGATCGGGATACCGATCAAGCTCCTCAACGAAGCTCAGGTACTTCCTCCCGACTCTGGATTGACAGTCACACACATCTTGTAGCAATATTAACAACCCCTGCCCAGAATCATGTCATAACCCTCGAAATCACTTCAGGCCAAGTCTACCGAGGCAAGCTTATTGAAGGTGTGGCCTGTCTTTTTCGCACACATATGATATCTTCCTGTCGACGGACCTCACTAACAAAATCTGTCTTCGCAATCCAGCCGAAGACAATATGAACGTCCAGCTCAAAGATATCACCGTTACCGCGCGGGATGGTCGAGTCAGCCATCTCGATCAAGTCTACATACGGGGGAGTCATGTGCGCTTTTTCATTGTACCGGATATGCTGAGGAATGCGCCAATGTTTAGATCGAGGGGGACAAGAGGAAGAGGTGTGGGGCTGGCACGAGGGAGAGCAACGGTCAATAGGGCAAGAGGCCAGAGGGGTCCAAGGGGTGGCTGAAGGGTATATCTCAGACTCTACAAACTTAGCGAAATAAGAACTTGTACGTCGACAAGCGATGGGTACCCTGCGGGCGGCGAGGTGAAGTAAGGATAGGGTCTGCGGGTCCAGATTGGGCATTACGATGCTGTGGAAAAGATCGACCAAGATACCCTCGAATACTGCTCATGTATCATTTGAGCTCGAATACCGAGATTGTAAGCCCATACCTCCGGAATGTGAGACTACTACAGGAGATAATCGGAGGCCGATGAAATGGGTAGTTGAAGATGAATCGTCCAGGGCATGAGCGAAGCCCAAATTGGAATATTGCATTGCCAGTTAATCGTCTACAAAGTCTTGATAACATGCTTCACAGCCTTCGCAGCGAACCTCCTCCTCTCAGCCTGCGGCATATCAGCAGCCATATTCTTGATAGCCTGCACTTTCAGCATCATGTTCTCCAGCTGCTCCACACCCTCGTCACCACCCTCTCCAGATTTTTCTTCGCCACGGACTGTCATCTTCAGCCCCATCATCTCCTTCTCCATCTGCGCCGCTTCCGCCCCGAAACCATCTTCAGATCCAATGTTCGGATCATCAGAGAGGGCGTCGCCGTCACCATCTTCCCAGTCATGTGCTTCCAAAGCTTCTTTCAGGCGAGAAAAACCTACCTTCTCTACTCGGCGAACGCGCGATCAGCGTATGGCCATCAACCCTCACATGGAGGGATTTCACAACGTACCTCCGAACTCGTTCCTTTCCTCTTGCCTCTTCCCCTTCTCCTTGGGCTCATCCACCTCGGCAATCTCCCCATCAATCCACTCCCACCCCCCACATTCCCTACAGACATCCTCCCACACCTCCGTCTCCAATTCTAAACTAGGACTCATAGTCTGCTGCGTCCCTACCGCCAGCAGCAAAGGCTCTCTCTTTGAATAGGCGTCTCCTGTATGGTGTTCGACAACCCCACGTAACGTAGTCAGAAACGAGCGTATGCTCTCTAGACCTGCGTTCTCTCTAGGTTTTTTGAAGCAGACGACCCAAGCTCCTACTGCTTGCACGACTTCCCCCGCTTCTGGGCTCGTCCATTCCCTTCGGAACGCGGCGACGCTTGAGGGCGTGGTGGGCAGAGTGTCCCGCCATATAGGTATCGAGGCGGAGTAGTAGGGTGTCTGAATTTCATGGTGGGAAGTGTCTAATTACCTTCGACGTCAGTTGAGATAGTAGAATGACGGGCAAAATGGACTCCAATGACTAGGCTGGCTGACCGTTCAATAAGGCTGGGTGAGGTGCATCGGGTGTAGCGAGGAGGAGCAGGCGGAGCGGAGAGGAGATTATGGGGGCCATAGTGGGCGATTGAAAACCTCTTGCCAATATAACTAGGGCAAAGCATTCATACGAGGTGCATGATTTGCTAATCAAAACTGTACTGCTGGTATCCAGATGCCCGTTCAAAGTGCTTCAGGCAAAAAGGCATGAACACCGAACTAATCCTTTCCTCCCTTCTTCACTCCTAATGATACCTTACCACCAGTATCGAATGCCGTTTCTATGTGCAAAATCTCGCCGTGCCGCAAAATTCAACTCTGTGCTTGTCTGGCCATAGTAACCACATAATCCTTTTCTTGAATCGTGCCACATCATGCATCTCAAGGGGTAAAAGCCGTCTCGGGCATACCATCTATGTCTGTCCTCCTAATTATTCTGCCCGCACTTCCATCAAAAACAAAAGGCCCTGCATTATTAGTCGGAGTCATAGGTCCATCGTGGGTGAAATGGTCTGTCATCGTAGGCGTCCGTAAAGAGGACTCGTTCAGGCCTTCGTCGCCAAGAAGAGGTTGAGTAGGTGTAATTGGTCGTAAATATTGTACTGGGACTGATGGAGCTTCTGGGTTCAAGTGCTCTTTAGCAGGTGTGAAAGGGGGCGATGTTCGCCTAGCTCCTCGACGAATACGCAGATCTGAAGATGAGTTCAAGCTGTTGGTAGGATCGGAAGCTCTGGCCAGTTGAGGAGTCGAATTGGTACCATTACGGATTGTCAGGTTAGAAGTGGTATATGCCAAATCATTACCACCATCGATGGCCAGCTCATCTTGCTCCGGAATAGAAAGGCCATTGGTAGCCATTGGGGAGGTCGTATCAGGGCTTGATTCCACCCCATTTTCATCCTCCCAGCCGTCATCTACGGGGTCGTCGACATCGGCTTCTAGATCTGTGACTGCGCGACAGTTCGGGCATATAAATTGAGGGTAATTGTTAGGACGGTTGATAATCGGGCGTATGCATTTGTAATGCCAGACATGGGAGCATGGCGCGACGAAGAGTGACTGACATGGCTGGTGAGAAATTAGCACGGCTTCCGCCGCTTACTCACTGACTTTGAAACTCACAGCTACCGACATCAGACAGATCGAGCATTCCGACGAGTGTGTGGAAGCGGTATCCGAGTCCTTTTTTGGTCCCGTCCTTCCCAAGTCGCGGAGCCGCTTGTGGGTCTGCACACTGCGAATCTATTAGTATGAATCTCATATGTGGCATTGACCTCATCGGCTCACTTATAACTATTGAGAGTTTTCTGCCATGCCCTATTGCATTCAACCCGGATCTTTACGCATCTAAATATCATCTCTTCCCCACCCCTGAAGTCAATACCCAGCTGCACCACATCGCCATCATGGACGGGAAAGGGCTTGGACTCGACATTCGGTTGGCTAAGTCTTATGTGATTGAGGAAAGTGCCAGAAGAGCTCTTCATATCCTTGATGTACCATTGTCCATGTGAACACCAGAATTCGCAGTGCCTTCGACTGACGACTTTCGACTTGAATCCCACGGGCGCAGAGGATGGTGTGTTAGGCGGTGGATTGGGGTTCATATCGCGCTCCGAGTATCGCCCGACGCGAATGACACAGTCTTCATGAGGAAGAGTCCTGGATGTAGCTGGGAATGCCAAAGAAGGTCGATTCGACCGAGGATCTTGGTGAGGTATAAGTTTGATCGTCGGCATTTGATCCTGAGGGTGGCCAATGAGACTGGATGAGCTAGGATTTGAGTGACTCCGTACGCCATTGAAATCGTTGGCACCGTTAGGTGCACTTCCAGATCTATCGCGAGCCATGTCCCTGAAGATGCTTTCACAATTCGAAGGCGTGGGAAGGGGACGCAAAGCCAGTTCCAGTCTGTCCAAGTATGTACTCTGGTCGACCTGTTCAGTGTTGCGCACGCTGGGTAGAATGGTGTTGTTGACAATGTGTGGTGTATGGTGTATCGATTCCAGGGGAGAGCTGACCGAGCGAGAAAAGTAATTGGGTCGGCTGCGCTCAGGGGCTGCTGGAGTGTTTGAAGGCGTTGCAGAGGCGGAGGATGACTGTGTATGGCTTCGTAGATAAGTCAAGCCTCGAAGCCTTGGTCGTGGGGTTTTAGCGGGGTTATCACGGGTTGTGGCTGGGCTTGGTGGTGAGGACATTAAGAGCGGCTGCAGTATCTGGTGAATTATAGCATCAATGTCATGGACGCCACCGTCCTTCGAGGCTCATTGATACAAGTGACGGTTACAACGCGAAGCTCAAAACGAGAGGGACGAGAGGTAGGAGCCGTAGGACTGGGCGTTGCTCGCATTGCGCCGGACAGCGGCTCCTCACGCTAGACCTCGATTGGACTGCATTTAGCGTATGCAAGACTCTTGCACTTCCTTGGCATTGAACACGCAGATTCCCCTCCTCCTCCTCCTCCAAAATTATGGAAATCTGCCCAGTAACCAAGTGAGTATACGACTATGTTTTCTTCTATAACAAATAAATATGTTAAGGATGTATTCATAAAAGCTACCCGTCGATTCAATGGACCGTATCAAGATGTCATAGACTTTACTGTATAGATTCTACAAGATTGGGGGCGGGGTTGCTGGGGAAGAGTTTTGCATGCGCTAAATCAATCAGACGTTCTAACAGCTGATCCGAACGACATTCGCCAGTCATCTCATTGGGACGAGGTCCGGTACTTTATGGATGACCCATCTTTCATCTTCGTCACAGCCAGCTGTGGCTTTATTTAAAGAGCTTTTTCCACTCCGGGCTTTCCGAGCTCCAATTTCCTTGTTTGTAAACAGTCCTCCTTGGTGTCACAACGCCCATATTGACCACCACATTTCCCTTAAAGTCACTACTCACATCATAACCAAATTCAACTTTGACCCGGCTTTAGCCAATCTAGTAATCTGTTCTCATAACCTCATATTCATCATGCCGCCGTATCTTCACCAGCACGTTGAGCCATATGGATATGATGATGAAGCTGGAGCCGCTTAGGTTCTGAACAGAGCTGCCGTATTTGCTTCTTGCAGATCAACAGAGTCATGCATTTATCATACCTAAATTGAGAAATTAAAAGAGTAAGGAAACAGATCGTGACAGGCCATACAGTATTCCACGTGAGACATTGCTTGCGTATCAACGGATCAGTCGAGGCACTGCCTCCATATACTCATACCCTTCACTCCACTGATCTTTGCACCAACTTCCACCCATTGTCGTCCGTCTGCACTAGGTCAACCTTGATATCCTTGTAGAGCGCAGACATCTCACTCAAAGTCGTCACGGGCACACGGTCGGGATCGTCCAAGCCCAATGCCTGTCCATGGAAAAGCATTGCCATGTTACTCGATTTCCAGATCGCAACATCACGGTACGTTGTCTCCAAGATCGTACCGACCAAGTATAATAGCGAAGATGCTATCACAATAGCAGGGTAGGAAAACCAAGCCCAGCGTACCCTGACATAAGTCTCGGTTGTAAATGCTTGACCCTTAAAGGGGGCGGAGCCGCTATCGTTCTGTTGACGGATGTTGTTGGTCATCGATGTCGCCAGATTCCCAATGCGATGGGGGTAGTCAGTGGTGTCGTACAGGGCGTGAATGACGTCTGATGAGAAGGCTGATCCTGTCACAGTGCTGTTGATACCACCACTGCCAGTAAAGGTTAAGGACATGAATGTGTTCATAGCTTTCGCAGCTAAATTGGCCACTTTGAAACTTGACGCGTTGGCTGTGATATTGATGATTTGGGAGGGCGGATTGTACATAAGGTCGGAGGATTGGGCATATGTGGCACTATCGTTACGCCAGGAACTTGATATTTGTTGCTGGATCCTGCCATCTGTGACGGTGGCAGAATATTTATTAATGCAATAAAACAGAGCGCATTCCCAAGCCGTAGTATTGTCCGAATTGTCCTTCGTTTTAGAGATCAGGGAAGAAAACTGAACCACAGAGGGCTCGATGCCATGCAAATTAGAAGAGATGTTAGTGACGCTCGAATTGATTTGGCCACCGAATCCGAAGAGACTTGGGCCACCAGGGAGTACGAATTGATAACATCCACTTGAGTTGCATGACTTTTCGACATACGAGGTGATGTTGACGCACTTGCTACATACAGCCAACGAGGCGAAGCCCTCCCATGTGCAGCTATGAACGCTTAGATGAAGCTCTACCCTCTCACGGTTTCGAGTGACTCACTTGCCAGTTGCACAGGAGTGATCGACCATCACGTCTGCTTGGTCTTTAACGTCGAAAATGCCACTGTAGACGGCAGCCTTATAGCAATGTCAGCGGCATCACTCCCTTCAAACTTTCTCTTTGCGAGGGAATACCTTCATCGATATATCAACAGTCGAGGGCAGCGGTAGCCCTTCATCGCTCCGAGCCTGATATCGTTGAGCACGAACGATGGTAGCTGCCCTTTCAGCGGCCACAAGTCGGTCAGGATAGATGACAACCTGCTGGAGAAATGGATCAAATAGTAACAGCAGAACGGTGATACTCGCACCAAAGAAAGCCAAATGCCTACGACTCTTAGTAGAGGAATGCCAATCTCTTTTGGGAGGGGGAAGCCCACCTTGCTTTGACGCTGAATAACAGGGCCAGAGCGCCCCAGGGCCCTCTGCTCGCGTCATCAAAGAGCTGAAGATCTTGCAAGGGCCGGGGCTGGTCTTGTCGAAACCACAGCCATTTGGACTGTGAGATCGAAGCCCCAACGGCTGACGTGAAAGCAAGCTTGGCTATGACGGCAAAAAACGAGATAGTGGAGTTTAACTAAATAGACGCTCAGCGCTAGACAAGGTATTGAAGGTGATGGGAACTCGCACAGTGAAGACCGAGGGCCAATCCGGGAGGGAGGATTCGTCATAGAGTATGAGGATGACAATAATGGCAGTGGTGGCCAGAACAGCAACAGAAGCAGACGCGAGCTCCCAAAGCCACCAATCTTGGAATAGCAGAGCGATCCTTTGAGTTATCAAAGCAGGCTTAGGAAGCGGCTTCGTTAACAACGGTGTTCGAGAATCTGCATTGTGCTCATCAGATTGAGCATTTCCGTTTGCTCCGTGGGAATGATCAGCGGACATGGTCAACGATTATAATCAGAAGGACGGTACGTATGCTATTGCCATCACTACGAACGACGTTGAGCATGAATAGAGACAACTTTTCACTATCCCATGCTTCGGTAAGAAGTCACACATACACTAAGGCACGGAAGCTAACTTTTTAGGGCTTAACGTACTCATCATTTAAGCCTGTGAAGGTTATTTTGCCCAGCCATTAAGCCCCAAGCAGTTAGCTTCCGCGTCTTAGTGTATGGGTGACTCCCTACCGAAGCATCGGATTTTGGCTCAAGGAGTCAAGGAGGAGTGGGCGGAGGGGCGGAGAGGCGGAGTCGTGTGACGACGATTATCTAAAAGTATCTAGCCGCTGCTACTCGTACTAACCACAATTGAGTCCGATTAGGAAGTAGCGGCGGAAGAAGCCACCAATCCATCTATCAGGATCTGGCCTCTCAGCCAGACTTACTCGTGGTCAGTACAAGTAGGACTACATAGACCTATCATAAGGTAGTACCGCGACTCCTAGAAGTGCAGCCCCGGGTGTGACATAGTAGGCTGCGCGCCCCTCCGAGCATAAGCACTTCACGTTCGAAGCAATTGTCATTTCGAGATGGTACCAATTTGTATTCTAGGTAAAACTATTTGTAAAAGCCTACCAGCAGATCCCCAATTCCAATTCCCCATAGAAGAGTTCACCACCTTCTGGTCCAGCCCTAAGGGGTTAGCGACCCGGAGTTTCTAAAAATCCGTGCTCCGGTGCTAATTTCTAGGGTACCCTTAGGCCTAAAACTGTCGCATCTATAGATCCTCAGCCAGCCTGATAATGCAAAATATTTTGCTATAAGAAATATTGGGTCTAACGTGTTCTATAATCCTTGTAGCGAAAATAACTTATCAAAGTCGATCGTTGTAGAAAGCGAGGGTACGAACCAGAAGTAAGTTTGGACCAGGAGGTGGTGAACTCTTCTATCGCATATATCACAATTCCGAGGAGTGCAAATTGTAGCGCATATAATATAACGTATTTTAAGTGTTAGATTAACCATTATTACTGGGGTATCCGTGGTGTTATAGATGTTCGAATACTTATGCTATAAGACACTGATATGCTTTGAATTCCAAGCCATCGAAGAGTATGAACGGCCATAAATCTACCACTTTCCTGCCAGATTGGGTCACGTAAAGAGCGAAATTATACTAAGAGTATATACTCTACAATTTGCACTCCTCAAAATTTTGATGAATGTGATATTGAGGATGAAGTATGGGGATTAGGGATTGGGGTTTGGGAATGGGAATAGGGGATCTGTTCTTTGCTGTATCCACGACCCACTCCAACTATTCGTACGCTGATACAATCGCTCTGGACTACTCTACGATCCTCTGCAGCCGTGCAAAGTTCATTAAGGTGACTCTTATTCGTCATGCCGCCGGAGAAGGACGGCTCACTGACCGAGACCAGCAGCCGGCCCATGTGTATCACCATTAAGGAGTCATACCGTAGGAGGCATCCTTCGTTCTGCACGTGGGAGGCATCAAGCTTGTGGCGTGCCCTACGGCAGCTGAACGCTGTTGCAAGCAGAAGAAGCGGCTCCACTGAGAGCAGCCTAATGCAAAAGCCAATGTACCTTCGTCACTCGCATACAGACTTTCCAGACGCACACCTGCGCACTTGGATATCCTCGCCTTCAGGCTGAAGCTCAAGGGCCCAATCTCACTGGACATTGTCATGGTTCCACCCTAGATGTCCTCTCGTTGCCCAGAACGATTGATGAGAGATCGATGATACGTGGCTGCCCCATCGGCAACTCTGGGCTTCTGTCACGAACACTTAGAGAATCGATGAGGGGACATCACTATACCCGACGTGACAACCTCAACCGAAGACATCCTGTCCTTTGAGTTATGCTTGGCTTCAGACTGCTCATTGCATCAAGCGCGACCGAGCAAGGACCAGCAATTGGCTGGTCCCTTTTCTTCTCTCTTGTTAGATCGATGGCATATGCCGCATATGGGGACCGTGGACGGTGGCTGGCTGACAACAGCTCCTGTCTGGAGCTTCTACACTGGTCTAGGCTCTCGATGTCCGAATGTAGAAGTCCCAGAATTTTAGAGGACCTGCCTACCATGTCTCATTCTGTTATCTCACCAAATTCCAGTGGTCATTATAATCCAGCTATCAATGAGCCACTTCACGCATAACTTTTCACCCTCTTGTCTAACACAACAGCTTGATTGTTCCATCTCTTGCCAATTCATGCTCATGCAAAGCATACTTCGTTATCATCAATATCGCTTCCTTTCTTAGTCCACGACACCGTCCACTGAACAAAGCGTTCTCATCGCGGGACAGACCATGTTTCGTAAAGTCCGCGACAAGCTTTGGGGAGGCTCCAAAGAGCAATGGCGCTCCAACAGCCCGAAAGGGAACTAGTAGAGCGATGCTTGCAAATGGCATTTTCACCGCATCAACAGAGGCTGCTAGTGCTCCACATATAAATGGCATCTTACCACATCGGGCAATGTCCGCATGACATCAAAGAATGGCGAGGTTATATAAACTCCCTTGCGAGGCTTCTATCTTCGTCAAATCTACCGCAAAAGTCTTGACCAGATATAGTACGGAGCTAATATCAGTAACACATAGCCAAGATCTGACAAACGAATCCGTTGAATAAAGTCTTGGATGTCGTACTAGCGAATCGTCTGGGAAAAATGCCCCCATAAAGGAAGCCGGTGGCTGAGCCGTAAGTCTTTTGCAGTATCGCCTTTCATGATCTCTACCTCGTTCTGGAAGCTAGACTAATGCTCCACCAGCTTCTCACTAGTAAACTCTTGATAGATATATCTTGACTTGCTACACCTCATGTCAGAAGACACTACTGATCTGAAATCTCGCGCAAGTTTACGATCCGTAAGTCGCTCTACCAGGGCTTCGTTGGCGACCTGTTCTCGATGAGTCATGAAGCAGCTCCCATTATTCGGGGTAGCTGCCGGAATCTGCTACAGATGCGTCTTTGGGGTTTGTCAGCACATAGACAGACTCACAGATGGAGGCCCAAATATATACAGATTCTGGAAGCAAAATTTGGCGTCTCCTTCAAGAGGAGCCTCGAGATCCCAATCTTAGTGAGGGATCGCAAGTATGTCGCTGTGAATGAGGCAACAAAGCAGGCGCTTCCCCTTATGTATGCCCTGGTTTTGATGTCACTGTCAGATACCAGCATTATTACCCAAAGTCCAAAAAGGGTATCGTTCCCAACTGACCTTGGGTCGCCCCGTGCTAATCTGGAATTACAGGAGGTCTCTGAGCGACTCAAACTTTGTGTGACTTCACATACTCTTGCTATTGTCGAAGGACCTAGATATATGATACTATGTGGTCCCTCTACTTGTAATACGCTACCGAGATACATGATGTTACTATCGGCATCCACACCATTGAAGGCTGGCTGGTCCCGAATAAAAAACCTTAACGCCAGCCGAGGGATTCGAAGCCTCAGGGACTTGACACAAGGATTGGTAACGAGTAAAGTATGGAAAAGACTAAAGATATTGGAACCAACATACTAGCAACTTGTGATACCTTGCTCGTCATCGAAGACAACATCGTTCGCTTCCAACATGTGCCCATCAGCCGTTATCTGCCCGATCGTTCTAAGTGCATGCCGCTGCAAGTTGCACAATGCGACTTGGCGACAATTTGTATGGCCTACAACAATGGATTCATTCAGGCGGAACATTGCGGAAGAGCTATTCCGCAAACACCACCTCCTTGGATACTCTATGAGATACTGGACAGCGCATTTCCGAGCTTCTCCTGGCTTTGATGCTGGTGGAGCGAATGAATTCAGTCCAAATTTTCGACAGATGTGTAACTTTTGGGGCGTTTTGTTTCTGTGTCATTGCTGCCCAGAGTTGTATGGGCAGCATATTATGATACAATGCTCACGTGTTATGGAATGGGCAATACTGACTCCGAAACGTGCAAAGCCTTTCCCAGATTCGGCGTCGCTTTTTGAGTGAAGCTGCTGGGAGCTCCAGTCAACGATTGTTCAGGCCGCTGGGTTACATCTGCTGGCGCTCTAGATGCGAAAGATGTTGTTCAGAGAGAATGAATTTGTCCTTCAACGTCTCATCATCGTTGTTTCCCGTCTACGAAGCATTGGAAAATCTTGCCGAAGCATGTGGTCTCTACGATCGGGCTTCGAAGCTTGCTCAAAAATTCGTCGGATAACTCAGTTCAATCGCATTCATGTTTGCCATCGCATATTCGAGGTGTACTGCCTCCGTAACAACCATAGGCCGAAATGAGGGCTTCAGTTGCTAAGAAGAGACGCTCATTCTCATCATAACCACGCACGAGCACCATCGTAATGTAGTCACAGTGGAGATCATGGAGTACAAGAAGAAGCTTGTCCAACTGTATATCGAATCGAAGGAGATAACTCTGGCTGTCGATAGGGAACTGACCATTATCTGTCACCATGGCGCCTACGCTCACGATCATGTGTACATCTCGTTGAGTTCAGCCTTTGTGGAGAGTAGCCATGGAGTTCATCGTCGTAAAGCGCATGGAGGCAAGGGTCGGCAACGGTAAGCATCGTCAAAGTCCATTGACAACCAGCAGCACTGATGTTCCACAACTTAAGTCTCTTGGATATGTGCGAAATCCAGAGATATCTGGCTCGCGCCCTGGAGATCCTCATCACACGGTATCAAAGCATCACGCACTATTGTGCGCACAACAAGATGACAGCACATCACCAACGCAAGGATGAGGTCGTCCTTGTATATGTTCGCTTTCTGAGGTGGCATTCCCACAGCGAAGAGGTAGGAACCATGATCCGTGGGTTGTGGTTCGAGTGTTAACACCAGGAGCTGACGATCTCGGCCGAGGACATGAGATCTTCCTTATCTGTATTCACTTTGATCTGGAACTTTTCCACGAAGGCTGGCAGACAAGGCTCCATTGAAGCTCTCTGTGTTGTGATTTCTCTGACCAAGATCCGCCATCGAGGTCCTGAGTGCGTTCTTTGTCAAACAGTAACGCTTCTCCGAAACCTCCGGATATGCGAGTCCATGCCAAGGTGCCTGTGGATGCAAGAGCACGAACTGCGACCGGGATTCGTCTTCCAAGTAACCGGCTTTGCCACATCACGGGCGTACTGCTACTGCGACCTGCGCCAAATTGAAAAGGTCGAAGAGACATACCTCCAAGGTTTTCATGGTTCGAAGAAGCGTCTTCAACTTTGAGACGAGATTACTCTGCGAGTGGCGAGAGAGTTGATTGGCTTCCACGAGAACATCGACATGCTGGAAAAGGCTATTATCATTGGTCAGGAGGTCTGGAAAATTCACTCTACCATGCTTGGGACAGCGCACTCCTTGACACCGGAAGTTCTTTATCTCCTCGGAAATTACTGCACGATAACCAACCCCACAGATGCCGAGCATTAATATTTGGAGATATATACCATTCCTGAAGAAGGATCCAAGACGTCCCACAAAGATGCCATCGATGCAGCGTTTGTGCTCATCCGCTTGTATGAAGCCGAAAATCGTTGGGACGACTGCCGAAGAGTGTACGGCTGTATTTGGCGGACAATGATCAAGCGTGGCAAGAGGTTACTGTCTGGAACATGATCCCGGGGACAAAGCGTTCCAAATATCGCTTCGTGTTAGACAAAAGTGAAGGTTGAGTATCGGGTGCTGCTCTAGATTCCGGTTGAAGTCCGGATACCTGCATCACACTCTACGATCGACGTACATATATTACACTAAAAGCGCCTTTTTTCCTCACACATATAGAAATGTAAAGAGGAGAAGGGGTCAGAAGCCTTCGAAACCTTCGAAACCATCCTTAAGGAGTACAAGTTAAGGTTCAACATTGTCACGATCACCTCCATCCTCGCCACTTCAAAATAGCGGCTAGCCCGTTTGTATCTGAGCACTATCACGGCATGGGAGATTGTAACACGGTCTATCACTCTGCTCACCGAGCATTCCGAATGGACCAGATCCTAACATTGACGTTGCCACCAAAATACGCTCGAAGCACTACGGGAGCTCGTTCACCATCACAGGAAACACCAATAGAATACCACGCTTGTGACTCATCTGATTGCGGCTTGCGCCGTTGAATCTATTATAGAAGTATCAGGCTACAAGTCCTTATTCGACGCAGCCTCTAGCTTCACCCATAATCTCCATATTTCACGAATCGCGTCTCCTAATAATCTCTCGAGACTGCAGCTCAAACAACAATTGCGGCTTCAAGCTCGATCATAACGTGGATCGTCGGTCCTAGGTGATTCTCGTTGCCTTCAAAGAGACTCTGAAGGGGGTCGAAGACGCTGGTTTCTCGATTATTGCGGCGGATCTCATCACAGAGACAATTCTTAATCAAGTGTTCACACAGGCTGTGAGCCAAAATGAGAGTTTCGATATTTTGGTGCGCGGTGTACGTCTGCGAGCTTATGGGTGTTTATGCGCCGCCAGCTAAAAGATGGAGATCTTTGAATCACGATGCGAGTGAAAAGGAGTAAAATATCTTCTAGAGATTCGACAGGGGTGCGTGATATGGCAAGGAGAACAGAAGGCCAGTGGGCGGAGACGGGAAGCAATAGGTCAAAGTAAACACGCAAGAAATGAATGCGCAGGATGTAGATTGATGCTCTGGTGGTAGGACTGGTTCCTTTTGTGGATAGTAGCCAATATACCGCCTTTTTCTCAGCATGATAGCACGGGATTCGCAACAACTGTGGCCGACTTTGGCTCATTGAGGTGGGAAAGATGCTTTGCTTACCCTTCGGTACACAAGAACGCATATACATACAATAAGCCGGTTACTTTCCATATTGCGCCAGAACACATTGGATCCAAGCCACTGAAGCAGTGGGTCAATAATTTAGTCGAGCATAGTGTATACGAAAAGTCTGTCACAATGCATTGGGGACTACAGTGGCTCGGGTGAATGCACAGTTGCAACTATGGTGAAGCAGATATGGTAACAACCATTTGCTCTTTGAGGACGGTATTTTGGGTTCTCCATTTTCCCACGGAACACCTTCTACAGCAAGTTTCCTGACACATGACATGATGTGCTATACAGTAGGATCCCCGTGGCGCACAAAAACATGTCTGGAGTAGGACAAGAAGCAGAGCATTAGGGACTATATAAATCTTATGTGAGACGTTAACATTGAACCCCTAGGAATGCCATGGGAGTCGGTGCCATGCTGGATTGGAATAACAGTTCCTCTGCTGGTCAGAGGCAGAACTTCGCAGAGGAACGAGCACTTTCGTCGAGTCAGTAATGTGAGACATCTAGATGATTAGAAAATATGATCGAGACGCAGGGGGTAGGGATATTGTGGCAAGCACAACAAGCAGCTCACAAATACAATTCTTGTAGATAGACTCGACCTATATGTTGTTGACAACGCCGAGTCATGTACAACCAGCGCTATCATCTTTTCCAGACATGGAGCCATACAAAGGACGTGAGAACTTCGTGACCGCGGAAATGGTATCATAGCAGAATTGGGTTGACTCCTTGCAATGCAGTAGGCCCCATCAACATGCGCAGGGATAGAAAGGTAATGGAACCGGTGAAAAGGGAGTTCATAGCAGAATATTATGTCTGGATGGATGGTGTCAGCAATACTGCGGAAGAGCGGTACCATACTGTATATGCCCTTAGTAAAACGTACGATTGTAGAACGCCCTCCATTGTCGTCGAGCAGATATCCTTCCCAGAAGGTATCTCATTGATGATGGAGACTAGATTCGCAAAGCATTCACCAGCTTTGTATGCGAGTATCCCCGGCGCCGCAATCTCATCCATTTCGGCATCTAAGAAGTGCAGCTTGACAAAGCGTACGGTAGAGTGATTGCGTGCAACGACTTTGAGGGCGTCCTCGACTTGGCCACTTATAGCAGACTAGATTCCTGATATTCAGCAATGTGATTGGATGGTCTAGGAAAAGGGGGCCAACCTCATCGTCATATATCAGCACAACGACCGTTGTATACGATGGTACTTTCTCAACAGCGTCCAGGTACCCAATAGGATCAACAGTAATCAAAGATCCATATGTCCTCTGACTTGGACTTTGCCGCCTGGTCCTAATGTCCTGATTCATGCTTACCAGCTCATCGATCCTGTTGGCTCTCCACTTCCGCATAAAGTCATCTTCCTCCTCGTCGGCGGAGATGTCCGGACTGGGACTCTTGCTTTTCTCTCTCCACTTCTTGCTCGTCGGTCCTGAATGGGAAAGCCCGCTGGAAAAAGCGTAGAGTGTCTGCCGAAGATTTCTTTTCCTGGCCGTCTCGAAGGAGCGAGCGTCTGCGATGACACCCTTGGGCCCGGTATTGGCGTCGAATTGGGTGGTGGTCGGAAGGTAGGTGGCAGTAGGCATAACAACCGAGGCGTCTAAGTCTGGGGAGTCCTCGTCGTCGTTGAGGGTGGTGCTGTCGTTATCAGACGAGTCCGATTTGTCTGCTCGGTCGTCTGGGTGGCGGGTGGATCTCGAGCCCTGGTTGTTGTTGTAGAGCGCATCGAACTCGTCTTGAGCGGAGGTCGACATAGCAGGGGGAGGGCCGGTGCACAAGGGCGCCGCAGTCGCGAGCCTATGCGCTGGTTGATACCTAGCCTGGCGTTTCAGCGTGTCGATGGACCAGGCTGTTTCGGGTGGTTGAGTGCCGGTTCGTGAGACTTGCCAGCGAGCAGTATGTATGTGTCAATGCGGTTGAAGTTGAAGTTGGATTTATGCTCGAGAAGGCAAACCTGGCGTGTGCTCTCGCTACTCGCTACTCGCTACTTTACTTGATCAAATCATCATACGCACATAGAAACTACCGCGTGGCAGCAAGGATGTTTGAATGCGATCTGGCAATCCCGCCGATTGGCGTCGTCATCCTTGCATGTTTCATCTCTCGCCCTGCAATTTCCTTTCTCATAACTCACAACTCACATCCTTGTTACGCCGATCTCCCGACTCGGCAATCTGCGGTACTAGTACGAGTACGTCCCACCTTGGCATCTGCGCCACAGTCGAACACTCACACCGGGGTAGTTATAGGGGCTCAACGAAGCAAGAGGTCGGCCGGACCGAGGTGTCGATCGAGTATACGGAGTACGAAGAAAAAGCCCACCATCCCTCGCACCTCACACACCTCCGACTCTCAGCTTCACTGCTCCAAATCTAATCCAATTCTTTCTCACATACAAGCTTGCTCTGACCGTTTGAGAGCTTTGTCACCACCGCTGGAGGACACTATGTCTCTTTTCAACTGCTTTGGCACTGAGCGGTCACATGGTCTAGACACCCCGTTCAATGTCGCATTTCCAAAAGACTTTCGTGTTTTCCTTGCACTGTCTATGCAACATGAAACATCTTACGAGAAGTGATTCGCTATAGACAATTGCCCACTGCTCCTTCGCCGACGGGGTAATAGAGAGTAACAATATAGAGGATGATTGCAATCAAAACGCTGTGACCAACGAAACATAATACAAGAATTTTGATCCGGCTTAGTGTCGTCGGTCTACCTTCCCAATTGAACACCGCAATGCCTTAATGAATGGATGATCAGCAAAAATTAGGGTGCATGGAGATGACAGGTTGACCATTCCAGTATCAGCTACCACCCATGTCTTCGTCCAAGCTTGTCCTTATAGCTCTCAGGTCTCGCAGGCCCGAGGGCCAATACGGAACCACCCGTCCACCCTTTTTGTGGGGCTTCGACGGGTCCGGGTGTAAACAATGAGGTGGATCCATGCATAGGACGAGGCATTGCTGGTGTCCCAATAGCGCCACCGTAGGAGAATGTTTGATGCCAGGGGAAGCTGTGATGACGCAGGTGCCTAGTCATGGAAGCCAGTGGTCGATCGCGAGAAGTCTGAATGTCGACAAGAGAGGAAATGTGAAATGTCATATGCCAAATGTGGCAGTAGAACCGTTCGGAATTCCTGGAAC